>Ga0209986_10000112_pt1 | contig 72278 bp, 78 predicted proteins | sample BlataG_FD_183168 | JGI IMG/M metagenome (GOLD analysis project Ga0209986, IMG submission 183168) | Deep subsurface microbial communities from Black Sea to uncover new lineages of life (NeLLi) - Black_00105 metaG (SPAdes) (version 2) | ecosystem: Environmental > Aquatic > Marine > Oceanic >... | reverse complement strand
TAACAGGGTAAAAGCAACATAATAAGGGACTGGTTGAATCAACAAAGGATAGAGGGCCATTCAGACTAATCTACTATGAGGCATGCCTTGATCAAAATGATGCCATGAAGAGAGAAAAATATCTGAAATCGTATCATGGCAAAATGTTTTTGAAAAGGAGGCTCAAATCTTATTTAACAGGGTAAAAGGCAAGGCTGCAGGCCTTTACCAGGGAGATTGTGCCCGTGCTGGATGATTACATTCCAGGCAGGGACACGGGCCCACGTGGGAAGAACATATACAGAAGCCCAGTTCCTGATGAATCCTAGAATCCAGGTGCATTTTAGACAGGATTTACGGGATTGGCAGGATGTTTTCTGACTGGTGGGATCAGATGGAGGCCATGTATCTGTCAGTTTTGAAATTGAAATAGGGGAAGTCTATCATGGCTGATTATGCAAAGGTCACGGTTGACAAAAACGCACTATCGAGTCTTCACGAAAGCATAAACATCGGCAAGGGGGTGTTGGAAAGAAAACTATTGGCTTACCGAAAAAGAATGGAAAGATTTGAGGAAACCAAAGGGATGGATACTGAATCATTCTCAAAGATGTTTGCGAGAGGTGAGCTTGGTGATGACAAGGAATGGTTAGAGTGGGATCATCTTGCCAGTGTTGTAAGTGTCCTGCAAAAGAAGGTGCGTGATCTCGAAAGCCTCAAATATGAATCTTGAAAACAGACTCAGAGATATCCGCATTGCCCTTAAGCTGGCAGATTGGTTTAGTACTGAGGACCATATCGATTATAATGTTGAGTTTTCCACCTCGCCCTTCACGCCATGCGAAGAGACAACACTTATGATCTGTTCATTCGGCCAATAACCTTTGTCAAGCCAAATGAGAGACTTGAGGATGCAGAAGAAAGGATGGACCGGTTTGTCAGAGAGATGATGGGGCCTCTTCTTCACTTTTTCCCGGAAGAGCCTTATGAAAGGATGATAAGATCAGATGAGAATTTACATGGATAATTGTTGTTTTAATCGCCCTTTTGATGATCAAGCTAACATTCGGGTCAGGGTTGAAACTGAAGCTAAGCTGTACATACAGGGGAAAATAACAAACAATGAAATTGAATTGGCATGGTCTTATATCATTGATTATGAAAATCAGTTCAATCCCTTTGAGGAAAGAAGGAATACGGTTGACAGATGGAAATCTCATGCAATAATCGATATTGAAGAAACAACCGATATTATTAGTAATGCACGATTGATTCAGAACCTTGGCGTCAAGAGCAAGGATGCTCTTCATGTTGCCTGTGCTATTGAGGCCAAATGTGACTATTTCTTTTCAACAGATGATATTTTACTCAGGAAACTTTCTGGGTTTGATAAGATTAATGCATTGAATCCACTATCCTTTCTAACGGTTTGGGAGGGCAGTCAATGAAAACAGATACTGAAATTAGAGTTGATGGCACCAAGGCGCTTATAGATGCTTTAGGAGAGCTACAAGCCGAGAGATTCATAGCTCTAATAACGCGTGAACCGTTCGATTACACGCGATGGCAAAGAGATATGTGGTCTAGAAGAGGTGTCGAGGAGATCAGTGAGGCTGCAATGAAATATCGTAATGAGTTATAGCCCTTCTTGTTGCTCTATATGCCTTATCTTTTCCGGTTTCTCAGACGAATGTGTACTCGGAAGAATATCTACAGAAGCCCCATCCCCCGATAACCTCAAAAACTTTTACTCATTTCCGCTCAAGGCCGTAGGTCCGCCGCTGAAAGTCCGCCGGCAGGGTGGCGGATCAGTCTGGAGGGTCGAAGATCCGCCGTCTTTCTGGAGGGCTGTTTTGGGTTGCTTTTCTTTTAGAGAGGGTTTACGGGACTAGCAGGATAGTTTGCGGACAAAATGGGCGGAAAAAGAAAAATGAAACCAAGTGGATGGGTCTTCATTCAGTTGTGGAACAAGTAATTGACATTATTGATAAAAAAGGAGGTGGATAAAAGATGCCGGAGACTACGGCTGTGCAAGAGACCCTGGCGGAAGCCGTCACGAAATTCGTAGACTCCCTTCACCACAAATATCAGGGAATAAAGATAAAGCCGATCTCGAAGTATGAGGATGAAGATTTCACCTTTGAGATTTCCATTCCGAAGGATCTTCCTATTGATCAGGTAGAGGAAACATGCCACATGGAGTGCATCAAAGCTGAAGATGAATATGATCTGTTTATTTTTCCAAAGGTTGTCTATGCTGATTGAGATGGAGAGGGGGTCTGCGTTTGACCCTTGCTATGAGTAATCAACCCCAGCCCCGCCCTTTACCCATTTCCGCTCAAGGCCGAACATTCGGAGGGCCGTAGGTCCGCCGCTGAAAGTCCGCCGTTAGTCTGGCGGATCAGTCTGGAGGGTCGAAGATTCGCCGCTGAAAGTCCGCCTGCAGTGTGGCGGATTAGTTTGGCGGGCCGTTTTGGGTGGATTTCCTTTTGACCGTTCAGGATCATTATGATACATTTTTTTTCAATTTTCGGGGAAATCGTGTCGAGAGTGAGCTCATGACTGCGAGTGTACATTGGACGGTTCGCGACCGTTATGGCAACGACGTTTATCTGACCCAGGAACGCTGGAAACACATTGTTGAACCGATTAATCATCCAGAAATGTCAGAGTTTGAAAGACACCTGGAAGAAACAGTCGGGTCGGGTGTACGCAAACAAGACTTACTTAACCCACAAAAATACCGCTATATATTAAGGCATTTGGAGATTTGACAAATGATAACACGCACCTAGTTGCCATTGTGCTGTTTAGATTTAGAGAAGGTAAGGTTCGTGAACCTGTTTCAAACAACTATATTGTAACAGCATATTTGAAAGAGATACGGTGAGAGTATGACAAGGCCAAGCTTTAACTATGACGAGACCAGTGACACCCTTTACGTTTCATTTGAACCTGGAGAGAAAGCAACAGGGGTTGAATTGAATGACCACATTTTGCTGCGTATCAACAAAAAGCAGCGCAGAGCCATAGGTCTGACCTTTCTTGAATATTCCCTTTTGGCTCAGAAAACCGAGATTGGCCCGCGTAGTTTTCCCCTTACAGGTCTAGCTAAACTCTCTGATGAGCTGCGTGAAATTGTATTTGATATTCTGTCACGTCCTCCGGTAAGTGATATTCTTTCACTATCAGCCTATACCCCTTCAATAGTCGACACCATTCCAATTACATCGTTACAACCACTACCACTCGCTGCTGCATGAGAGGCAAAGCTGGGACGACACGGGGCCAAATCTCCGTTTGACTTTTGTGATAGGTAGTTAACCGCAGCCGGACGCGATAGGTTTGAGGTCAGAGCCAAAGGAGCTTAAGGCTGGTTTCCCCAGCGGGGGCGAATTCTTACCAATGCCTACCAGTTGAAGATATTTGCCTTCTGGGATGCTCTCACAAAACAAAGAACAGACGGGGCCCTGGTGCGCGTAATTACTCCGGTTTACGAATTTGAGGAACTAAAAGACTTGTCCTGTTAAATAGCTTGAGGCGATAGTGTATTACACATATGTATTGCATAGTACCAAGGATATGGATTTTTATACGGGTTATACTAAGGACCTCAAGCTAAGACCCGCCCTGTTAAATAATGCTTCGCATTAAAATTCTAATTTGTGTGGAAATTAGAATTTTATTTAACAGGGTAAAAGCAACATAATAAGGGACTGGTTGAATCAACAAAGGATAGAGGGCCATTCAGACTAATCTACTATGAGGCATGCCTTGATCAAAATGATGCCATGAAGAGAGAAAAATATCTGAAGTCGTATCATGGCAAAATGTTTTTGAAAAGGAGGCTCAAATCTTATTTAACAGGCTAAAAGCCAAGGCTTCAGGCCTTTACCAGGGAGATTGTGCCTGTGCTGGATGAGTACATCCGAGGCAGAGACACTGCGCCACGTCGGAAAAATATCTACAGAAGCCCAGTTCCTGATGAATTCTAGAATCCAGGTGCATTTTAGACAGGATTTACGGGATTGGCAGGATGTTTTTGGGACAAAAGGGGCGGTAGGCAACTTCACCCATTTTTGCTCAAAGCCGGTTTGCATAAAGGTGAGGGTGAGAACTCAGGATTTGACAGCGAATTAGGATTGAGGGAGAAATTGCGAATTTAGGTATTTGGAGATATAGGCTTGCTTGACCGAATAAGAGAGAAAGCACGGACGAAGATTATTTACGCTGAAGGCTCATGAAGTGCTTATATTGTAACGGAGAGACGGAAAGATGTTTATCAAATTACACTATTGACCGGAAAGATTTTCATCTTTTTGTTCAGAATATTCCTGCTTATGTTTGTACTCAGTGTGGTGAGAAATATTTTGGCGAACAGGAAGTGGAAGCGATTCAAGATATGGCCAGGACTCTGGAATCAAAGGTGGAAAAAGTCAGGGCCGCAGGGTGAAACCGAGGTGGCCGCTCCACATTCCTGCCAAGGACTTCTGGCCCGCTCAAAGCCGATTGGGGTAAACTCCCTTTGCAATACTCCCAGCATTGATAAGGCTATTTTGGGTAAAAGGATGCGAAGAGACAACACTTACGATCTGTTCATTCCGGCAATAACCTTTGTTAAGCCAAATGAGAGACTTGAGGATGCAGAAGAAAGGATGGACCGGTTTGTCAGAGAGATGATGGGGACTCTTCTTTGGTTTTTCCCGGAAGAGCAGACTCGAAAGCCGGTAAGACGCTGGAAAATTGAAGGAAGCGGTTAAATCTCGTCTTTACCCATTTCTGCTCAAGGCCGTAGGTCCGCCGTCTTTCTGGAGGGTCAAAGATCCGCCGCTGAAAGTCCGCCGTGAGTCTGGCGGATTAGTTTGGCGGGCCGTTTTGGGTAACTTTTGTTTTGGACAGGATTTACGGGATTAGCAGGATGTTTTTGGGACAAAATCAAGATAATTTTGTTATGATTGGTAAGATAGAAGCTAACTGAAGGGGGGCAAAAACATGGAAACAGCCAAAATGGAACTGATAGAGTTAGAGCTTCCTCAAGACATAATATTTGCGATGAGGGGATTAGAGAAACCAGAGGAGGTAAAAAAGAAGTTGAAAATAGGGCTGGCTATCCTTTTGTTTCACGAAGGATCTATATCACTTGGAAAGGCAACAGAGCTGACAGAAATGAGCAGAGTCAGATTCATTGACCTTCTCAAAGAACACGGCATACACGCCTATGAATATGGCGAGAAGGATTTTGAAAAGGACCAACAAGTGATAGCCCAGTATCGTAAGAGGGTTGAGCAATGAAAGTCTTTCGGGTTGTAGCAGACAGCAGTTGCCTTATTGGACTGGCACAAATAGAGCTGTTTGGATTATTAGAAGAGTTGTTTTCTGAGGTATACATTCCTCCCGGTGTATATGACGAAGTTGTAGTCAAGGGGAGGGGCGAGGCTGGTTCTCATGAGACAGAATCTGCGGTAAAAGATGGTTGGATATCAATGAAGGCTGTTAATGATGAAATGGCTACTGATGCTTTGGCAACTACGTTAGGTAAAGGGGAATCCCAGGTTATTATTCTTTGTAAAGAACTAGGGTTTGATTATGCCCTGGTAGATGAAAAGGCAGCAAGGTATATAGCAGAACGAATGAGTGTAAGTACAATGGGGCTCTTGGGGATCATAGATTTAGCAATTGAGATGGGATTCGCGATGGACAAAAAGAGTCTGATCAATCAGTTGAGAGGAGTAGGGTTTAGAATCAGTGACAAGCTTTATAAAAGGATGTTTCCTGATTCAAAGCAGATTTAGTGGGCGCAAGGGCACATAGCCCCAGTCTTGTCGAAATACGGTGTCGTTGTACCTGGCTCCCCCAGCGGGGGCGAATTCTTACCAATGCCTACCAGTTGAAGATATTTGCCTTCTGGGATGCTCTCACAAAACAAAGAACAGACGGGGCCCTGGTGCGCGTAATTACTCCGGTTTACGAATTTGAGGAACTAAAAGACTTGTCCTGTTAAATAGCTTGAGGCGATAGTGTATTACACATATGTATTGCATAGTACCAAGGATATGGATTTTTATACGGGTTATACTAAGGACCTCAAGCTAAGACCCGCCCTGTTAAATAATGCTTCGCATTAAAATTCTAATTTGTGTGGAAATTAGAATTTTATTTAACAGGGTAAAAGCAACATAATAAGGGACTGGTTGAATCAACAAAGGATAGAGGGCCATTCAGACTAATCTACTATGAGGCATGCCTTGATCAAAATGATGCCATGAAGAGAGAAAAATATCTGAAATCGTATCATGGCAAAATGTTTTTGAAAAGGAGGCTCAAATCTTATTTAACAGGGTAAAAGGCAAGGCTGCAGGCCTTTACCAGGGAGATTGTGCCCGTGCTGGATGACTACATTCCAGGCAGGGACACGGGCCCACGTGGGAAGAACATATACAGAAGCCCAGTTCCTGATGAATCCTAGAATCCAGGTGCATTTTAGACAGGATTAGCAGGATGGTGAGGGCTCACCGCAGAGACGCTGAGGGCGCAGAGAGTTCCCTGTTTTGGGAAGGACTCCGGGCTCAGATCTCAACATTTGACAATCACGAAGCCAGGCTTCAGAAATAGCCGCTCAGGAGATAGTTGTCAAACCCAGCGCCCTAAAATCCTCGTCAAAAGAAAGGGCTGGCATATTCTTAAGTTCCCCTGAAATAGAGTCCGAAGGGGTCATTATTGGCAAAGGGTGAGTGATTAGCCACAGACCCACCCCAGTACCATCTGCCCGAGCTACGGGGCAGGCACAGAGGGACACAGACCCCAGTGAAAAAATCAGAATTTTCTTGCAGGTTTTTTTGTGAGATGTGCCTTTTTCAGTTCTTTGAGATCCAAGACGTCAAATGTATATGCCCTGCCTATTTTGTAGGCCAATACTCGACCTGTTTTAACCCATCTTCTGAGGGTCACAGATGACACTCCGAGATACTCCGATGCTTGTTTTAGATTAAACGGTTTTCTTGCAATTTCATCCTGCCATGCCTCAATGTCAAGAACCTCTGGCACCTCCCGAGGAGCGCCTCTTATGCCAAAGTGAATGATATGGTGTGCCAGTTTTTCCCTTTCTCTGATGGGAAGAAGGTATATTTCTTTTATGACTTTTTCTGCTGTTAGCATGTTACCCTCCGATTTCTTTCAGATATTTTTTCAGATTCTTGTAAAAGTTTTCATGTGGACCAACCTGGTACAATACAAGGGAATCGTTCTCAACCTTATAAGCCATTAGAGTTAATTGCCGGCCCATCGCAAACTTATGAATCCTAAAGCCCTCCAAGTCGCCCCTTTTAAGTTGACCGACCTCAGGATTTGCCATGAGGTTTTCAACCGCATCCAAGATGATCTGCTGATACTGTCGTGGAAGCTTCTTTACATACTTTTTGAACCGGGGCATGTGAAGAAGTTTCATGTATCTGTAAATTATCATACATTATCATATCTTGTCAAGGAGAAATAAGGGAGTCGGGAAAGCTGAGGAGGCAGATCTTCATTCTGTACAAATTGTCAAGACAAAAAGCGAGATCATTATGGCGGTTTTGCTCAATCGGATCGGCCAAATCTGAACCAACTCTGAGCGCCAACTCTGCGAACTTATTCTTGCGCGAACCCTAAGCAAATCAAAAAATGACCTTTTTCTCCACCTTACTCCTGTCGATGTTCATTACTATTTCCCTGATACCTGTTTTCAGGAGACTGGCCATAAGACTGCAGGCCTTTGACTATCCTGATGCAAGAAAGGTCCATCGTCTTCCCTTGCCAAAGAGTGGGGGCGCGGCCATGGCCGCAGGTGTCCTTGTGCCCGTGCTTCTTTGGGTCCCAATGAATGATCTTGCGAGGGCGATTTTGATTGGATCTGGAATATTGGTGGTTTTTGGGCTGATTGATGATTTCAAAAATCTTAGCTACAAGGCAAAGTTTGTAGGCCAGCTTGCTGCAGCCCTCACTGTGATTCTCTATGGAGGCGTAAAGATCCAGTCTCTTGGTATGCTTCTGCCTGATGACGTCTTAGTCCCTGATTGGTTGGCCATCCCTTTGACCCTGATCGCCATTGTGGGAGTAACCAATGCCATTAATCTTTCTGATGGCTTGGATGGGCTGGCTGGAGGCATCTGCCTTTTGAGTTTTGGCTGCATAGGATATCTGGCATACCGGGGAGAGAATCTCATGATCACGACGTTTTCCGTGGCAATGATCGGAGCCATCGTCGGTTTTCTCAGGTATAATACCTATCCGGCAACGTTGTTCATGGGTGATGCGGGGAGTCAGTTGCTGGGTTTTTCCGCTGTCACCCTTTCGGTGGGGCTAACCCAGGGCAATACGCCTCTGAGCCCCCTCTTGCCCTTAATCCTGTTGGGCTTTCCCGTACTTGACACACTGACTGTCATGTCGGAACGGATCACCAAGGGAAGATCCCCTTTTAAGGCTGACAAGAATCATCTCCATCACAAACTCCTCAGAGTCAACCTTTTCCACACAGAGGCTGTCTTTGTGATTTATGTGATCCAGGCCTTTCTGGTGACTGCGGCCTTCATCCTGAGGTTTTATTCTGAATGGCTGCTTCTGATTGGGTATGTTGTTTTTTCGGGAGTGATTGTGTTTGGCTTTGTTGTTGCGGAAAAATCAGGCTGGAAACTGAATCGCGGTTTCTTGGATCGCAAGATCAAACAAAGACTGAAGGGACTGAAGGACAAACAACTGCCTGTCAAGGTTGCCTTCAGAATTACCTGTCTGGGGTTTGCAGTCCTTGTGCTTTTCTCATGTTTTGTCCCTGCAAGCGTACCAATGCCTTTTTCGCTTTTTTCTATAGTTATTGCGGGTTTGATCCTTGTTACGTGGCTGGCCAAAAAGGATTGGATGACGTACGCCGTGCGCATTGCCATATTTCTTTTCATTCCTGTGTTGATTTATGTGGGCGCAATGGACATGACATCGTGGTGCAACGGCGCTTTTTCAAAAGTCTACAATTTGTCATTCGGTGTGTTGGCGCTTTTTGCTATCCTCACGCTGAAGTTTACGAGAAGGCAACTGGGGTTCAGAGTCTCCCCTGTGGACTTTCTGATTCTTTTCGTCGCACTAGTCGTTCCGAATTTACCCGATGAGCAAATCCGAAGCCTGCATTTGGGTTTGGTGGCCGCAAAGATTATCGTGTTGTTTTTTAGTTTTGAAGTAATTGTGGGGGAGTTGCGGGGTCAATTGAACAGGTTTGGATTGTCTGCCATAGTTGCCATGGTGATCATTGGTGTAAGAGGCCTTTTGTGAAAACGCGGGGGCAGCTTCGCGGCAATAGGTTTGAGGGGCATCGGGCAATTTCAAATGATCCGAAGCACCGTTATCCGGTCGATGCTGCCGACATTCAGAATGGTTCGAGACGCCATGGACGTCGAACGAGGAAAGAGCTTCTTGGCTGCAAGGCTGAAGAGCCAGGAAGGTGGGCTGGACGAGTATATCGACTTTCTGTCTGAAAATGCAGAACTCATAGAGTCTGTTCCGGCCAAGCGCATAACAAGCAATTTCAAGTTGTAATGAGAATAAAACGAAAGAGACGTAACCCTGAACGTTGAACCATGAGACCTTTGAAAGATGTTCAATTTTGTTCATGGTCAAGGAACGCGAGAGAAAAGCATGGGGTCAGGACTTCATTCTTGACAAATTGGTTGTGGATTGAGGAAGTTAAAGTTACTTGCATGGATGGTTGGATGATTGGATGAATGTGTGATTGGATGGAGCGTTGAATGAATGCATGGTTGCATGTTTGGATGGATAATTGGAGAAGAGTGCCGTGAAGGATGAGGGGCTGTTCGCGCATAGGGCATGGCGTGTGGCGCAGAGCGGAAAACGCAGAGAGCCCCGGTTAAATAGTTTCACCCCGGTGGAATAATTAGTGAGGGCATTCAACAGGGTAAAAATTTAACGGGGTAAACATAGCGCAAAGGGCATGGCGCAGAGCGCAAAGGGCAGAGCGGGGAGCCGAGATTTTTCTTGACTTCAGACCAAATTTGGTCTTAATATAGGTCGTGTCCAATTAAAGGGAGGGCTGCATATGAAATTAAGCGTATCGGTAAAACCCATAAGTTATTTTAAAGCTCATGCCGCGGAAATTATTCGACATATCTCAGAAAACCAGGAGTCAATGGTTATCACGCAAAATGGTGAGGCAAAGGCAGTGATTCAGGATATTCGCAAATATGAACAGACCCAGGAGAGTCTTGCAATGCTGAAAATCCTGGCACAAAGCCGGAAAAGTCTGAACAAAGGAGATGTTCGACTTGCAGTCGACGTTTTCAATGAGCTGAAAACAAAAATTAAGGGCGATCCCGCCTTATGAGCTTTACGGTTCATATAATAGGAGACGCCCAAAAAGACTTATATGAAATTTATGAATATATCAGAAGATCAGGCTTTAGCAGCAATGCCCGAAAATTATTTTCACGGCTGGAGCAGGCATGTATGAGTCTGGCAGACAATCCGGAACGAGGGCACATTCCACCGGAGCTTGAAAGAATAGGTGTTTATGAGTACCGGGAAATTCACGTTAAAGTATACCGGATTATCTATCAGGTTATCGATAATGATGTGTTTGTTCATTGCATTTTGGACGGCAGGAGAGATCTGCAAGAACTATTGGAATATAGAATTTTGAGATAAAAGGAACCATAGGGACACACCTACACTCTTGACAGGAAAGCCTGAGGGATCAAATCTTTCCCCTTGACAAAGAGGCTTCCGTGCGGATCGTGGACACCCTGGAAAGGGAGTGGGCGGGGCCGGCTTCGCCGCAATACCTTTGAGCGGCATCATGCAACCGATGCTTGACCGAAAGAGGCAAACAGATACTGTGAACCTGGAAGTTATTCTGAAAAACTTGCTTAACCGTTTTCATGAGGAGAACATCGATTTTGTGTTGTGTGGTTGTCTTGCACAAGGACACAATGGATATGAGTCTTATTAGGGAATATTTCAAGATTTTTGATAAGGAGGCTTTGCTGGATGAGTGGCTCAAACAAGCTGAGTGAAGAGGAAAGGCGCGAAATGGTTCGAGCTAAGCGCATAACAAGCAATTTCAAGTTGTGATCTCAGTGAACTCGAGTGAGCGAAGCGAACGGGCGAGAGGCCTTTTTTCTTCAAGAGTACAGGCGAAAAGAAGGTTTCTTCCAGAGCACACAGGCGCAGAAGGGATTATCATGCGAATTTGTCAGCCCATAAATTATCCAAGAATGTTTCCCAATAGAGGGCTTGAAACTTGTCATCCCTGGTATTGATCGGGTCCTGGCTGACAAGAATATAATTCTTAAAAATCTTTTCCTCTTCAAGGGCACTTAGCCCCTTGAAATCTCTCCGGCTTATCTTTTGTGACGCTTTTACCTCAACAGCCGTTTCCCGGCCAAGCAGGAAGTCTACTTCATAACCATGGGTCGAGCGCCAGTATGAGAATTGAAGTTTTTTGCGTTTGTAACTGAGATATGCTCGTATTTCCATGCCGATGAACTGCTCAAAACTCTTTCCATAGAGATGGGAATTACGATCAAGTGTCTGAGTGCCGGCTAACATATGAGTGATGCCAGGATCAAAAAAATAAAACCTTCCCGTACTAATCGCTTTACGCTTTCTGGATTCTTTCCAGGCAGGCAACAGGAAACCCACCAGAGTATCCTCAAGGAGTCCGACATATTCGCTTACCGTTGACGGAGGCGCCTGGCAGTCGTTCGCCAGTTTGGCAAAATTGATTATTTCTCCATTTACAAGGGCAGCGGAGTGCAAGAATCGTGAAAATGGCGGTAATTTTCGAATCAGCCCTTCCGCCATGATTTCTTCTTTCAGATAGGTGTTGACATACGCGTCCAGCTCTTCGTACGGATATTTGCTCAGATATACCGGGGGCAATCCTCCGTAGCGGAGGTACCTGGCAAGATTGAAGTCCGGTATTTCCTTCCAGGTTAATGGAAACAGCCGTGCTTCCCACACTCTGCCAGCCAACAGATTGGCCTTACCCCTGCGTAGTTTTCTGGCGCTGCTGCCGGTGAGCAGGAAGGTGAGCTTTTTGTTTTCAATCAGTCTGTGCACTTCATTAAGGAGCTCAGGGACTCGTTGAATCTCATCAATAACAACGGTTCCGCTTTTGTTGTCTGAATTGATGATGGATTCCAGGTCATGAGGTGAGTTTAAGAGCCTTAGATACAATCTTGAGTCCAGCAAATCAATGACCGTAGCTAAGGCGGACAATTGTTGCCTGACCAAGGTTGATTTCCCTGTTGCCCTGGGCCCAAACAGAAAAAAGGATTTTCTGGATAACAAGTCCGACAGATTTAGAATCCTCTGAAGCTCCATGGAAACCCCCTGTTCCTACTGTGGATTATGCGGATAAACAACAATAGCATTGTTATTTACAAAAAACAAGGTAACTTCTCAATAAGTCCGGCTACCCTTAGAAAAAATCCCCCTCAATCCCCCTTTTTCAAAGGGGGAAGGAATCGGAATGCTCGGACTTATTGAGATGTTACAAAACAAGCAGCAAGCACCGTGAGAACATTGGAGACGCAGGGTGGATAAAGATCTTAACGATTCAATATGTCGTGAGTCCCGGTGGTTCGGAAAATGGCCCTGCCTTCATGTAATTCAAAGGTGAAGCGATAGTTCATGGTGATGGATCCCTCCCACCGGTTCTTTGTGCCCTGAATCCGTTTGGCTTTAAGGGATGGATGAAAGATGTCTCCCAATAATAAAGATAGCTTTTTATCAAAGTTGTCCTGGATCTCTTTGGGAAGCGTCTGATATTCTTTCTTAAATTTTTTAGTGAACTGGTAACTGTTCATTCTTTCAACCATTTAACCCCCTCATCGGAATCCTGGAACTCCGGAGAAAGTTCGTCATTCTCTATCTCTTTATCAGCCTTGGCTTCCTTTTTCTGCCACGCTTTGGTCCAGTACCAGCTCTGGGAGGGATCAATAAGTTTTCTCGGTTTTAATACGATTTGTCCGTTTTCAATATCAAGTGCACAGTAGTCGCCCTTTTCAAGGCCGAGCGAATCCATGATTTTTTGGGGAATTCGAACTTGACCTTGGGAGCTTATTTTCATGATGGTTTCCATGTGACCTCCTAAGTAAATAAAGAAATAAATAAGTAAAGATTATTCAATTATTTTTTTCTTTTTTTGTCAAGAAAATTTTAGAAGAAAGGTCTCTCGCAGGGCACCCAGGCGGAGAGTGGGTAAGCAGTAAACAGTGAGTGGTGAGCAGTGGATAGTGAAGAGTGAACAGTGAGCGGTGAATAGGGGAGATCAATAACGGTGAGAAAGTCCAATCAAAGTGGTGTTTCAGCCTAAGACCTGTTGTCGTACCGCTTCACCTGGCTTTTGAGCCTCTTTCCTGCTGTACCCTTTCATGAAGCCATATTTTGATAAGTGCTCCTCGGTCCACACCGATGGTTTGTCTTATGTCATCAATGTCTTCGACGAGTTTTTCAGCCACATCCAGGGTAATTCGCACTTTTCTGCCCGGCCTTCTAATCCTGGCCTTGGACATATCTATCAGGTCATGAATGTCTTCCCCGTCGTCGAATCTGCGATCAAACTCGCGTGTATTCTCAACTAGTTTTTTCATGGCCATACAACTGAGCCTCCTTCTTTCGAGCGCGCCTGGCGGATATGATTCTGATGGAATCGCCTCGTTGTGTTACAACGGCCGCCCAAAGCTTTTTGTTTATTTTCCCAATAACAACAGTTCGGTCTTCGACCGGGTATGGGCTTTCAATCTCAACACGATTGACGTCTTGCCAAAGCAGTGCCGCAGTGTCAAAATCGATGCCATGTTTTCTCGCATTCGACAGATTCTTCTTGTTGTCCCACTCAAATGGCATATCAAATAATAAACATATTCAACACAGAATTGCAACATATTATTACCTAAAAGAAGGGTAAATATAGTGTCATATAAAGAAGAGGGGGTCAGGTCTACACTCTTGACGGACATCAGCCACAGACGCACGCAGGCAGACAGAGGGATTTACAGACAATGCTGGACGTCGATATCCAGGATCAACGCCATTGAGCTCTTGACTTGATCCATTTCCCGATTTGAAACGTGGCCGATTCTGCCAGTAAACCTTTTGTGGCTGACAGCTCTAATTTGGAAGCAGTCGACCGCCGATTTCTTTTTGAGGCCGCTTCGTCCGGGCTTCAGGGTCACAAAGAAGGGATTGTTTTCCCAATAACGAGTCCAGGAAGTGACAGGTACTACAATAGCAAGTTGAAGCTGTTTTTCGTGTCCAGGGTTGATGACGACGACAGGACGTTTTTTTTTGATCTCATTTCCGATCGTTGGGTCCAGATTCACCCAGTAGATTTCACCGGCTTTCAAAATCGTCCCCTTCTATAGACTCAAAGAGGTTTTCGTAGGCAGCCTTGCCAATCATCTCCATGGCTGCTTCTCTCTTGAGTTGGCGAAGCCGCATTCGGTCCTTCGCCACTTGAACCCGAATGGCCTCTCGCATGTATTCGCTCTGGGTTTTGTAGTTCAGTTCTTTATGGGCTGCCTTGATGAACTGATAATCTTCAGCCTTGATTTGGATTTTGGTTTGCGTCATCATGTGTTTCAACTCCTGTTTTTTTTGTTATAGTCCGACAAGAAATGCCCATTGTCAAGGGAATAAAATATGGTGACTAATATTTGGGGCCATATTTTGGCCCCAATGAATCATATGTTTCCGCTGAGTCAGGTGATGCCGACATGGTGCGAAGACATCCTCCTGAATGTCCCTATTCTTGCCGAGGCAAAGAGATCAGACAAACTGCACGACGGCAAAGAGCAAAAGCGGTCAGGTCTTCATTGTTGACAGATAGGGGAATTGAGGCCCCGGTGAAATAAAAGTACAAAGGCATTTCACCCCGGTACGAGTTGCCCTACTGGGCAGGCGCGGCAGGCGCGGCAGGCTGGGCAAGCGGAAGCGCCTTCGGCGCTGTTAGGTTAGAGGGTGGAGGGGAAAACAGACGTAGAAACAGACCAGGCAGGTCTCAATATCTATCTCCGTAAAGGTAGCTATCGTGATTTTTGGCGAGATCTGCAGGCGAGTCCCCGCGGAAGACGGCATCGTCTGCAAACAAAGAGTCCTCTGACAGAATGTCATCTCTATCATTCAACGCCCTTTCCAGGGATTCCCGAACAAGCTGTCCAAAGGAAACTCCCATCATATTGGCGCTTTTCAAGGCTCGCATTTTTAGATCCTGGGGTAACATGACTGTCGTACGCTTCATATCGCCTTGACCTCCTTTGTCGTGTTTCGGTCTGGTGAATATGCAAAATAACACCGCCATAACTCTGTGTCAAGGGGCTGAAGGCTCAAGGGTTTGGACAGGATTTACGGGATTAGCAGGATGTTTTGCGGACAAGAGGGGCGACAGGCAATGAACAATCGTCACTTGAGACGCGACCCTCTTGTTACTCCGTTATATTTTCGTGAGCGAGAAGAGCAGAATTAAGGAAAAGGTTGATGTCTCGTGCATAATATTGGTATCTTCAACTGAAATAAACATCAACTGGAGGCCGATAAAAAGTGGCGACGATTACGATTGAGCCAAGAGACGCCTTCGGTCCTGCCATAGGCGGGATTGGGGGGAAAGGTTCGAGGTTCGAGGCACAAAGCCGATGATTCCGCTCGGTTCGATGCTAAGGGCTTTGTATGATTATCGCGTCTTGACGTTTGACAAGGAGAGCAAATTGAAAGAAGTGGAATTGGCCTCAGACAAACGTGGATGAAAGCGGATAAAGCTGATGATTGAGGATATTAGAAAGCGAGTTGAAGCTGAAGACCATCGGTTTACCTTTCATGCCTTTGAGCGTTGCGTGGAGCGCGTTATCTCTCCAGAAGACATAAAGGATGTCATACTGTCAGGTGAGATTATTGAGGATTATCCAAGCGATAAGTACGACCCCAGTTGTCTTATCCATGGCGTTACTGAGGCGGGGAGGGTATTGCATGTGCAGTGTTCTATTGATCCTGTGTGGGTTATTACGGCATATGACCCAACTTTGTATCCAGGGGAATGGGAGCCAGATTTAAAAAGAAGGAGAGCAAAATCATGAAATGTGCTGCTTGCCACAATGAAATGGTAAAGAGAAAGGGAGAAGTTGACCTTAGAGTCGCGGACAAACTATGTCTTGTTAGAAATGTTTATTATGAAGAATGTCCCGGCTGTGGCGAAAAGGTTCTTTCTCCAAAGACTAGTCAAAATCTGTTTGAGAAAATTGCCAATAAAGAATTTGTTGAAGAGACCATCAAGATACCAGTACTGGACGGGACGTATGGTTAAGATGGCGAGGGCACATAGCCCCAGTCTTGTCGAAATACGGCGTCGTTGTACCTGGTTTCCCCAGCGAGGCCGTATTTTACCAATGCCTACCAGTTGAAGATATTTGCCTTCTGGGATGCGCTCACAAAACAAAGGACAGACGGCGCACTGGTGCGCGTAATTCGAAGGGGCTTGATTCCCGGTCTTCAAGGGTTTTTCAAGCTGCTAACCTAAGCTGCGCCTCGATAATGTCCCACGGCATCTCTATTTTGTTATCTTGGGTCCGGCCAATCAGGTCAACACTTTCCAGCCGTCGCACGTCTTTGTGAACGTTCTTATAATCGCGGCCCAGGGCTTTCGCCAACGCGCGTATGCTCATCGACCCGTTTGTGCGTAATGTTTTAAGTAACGTCCATCTTCCTGGCGTAAGCGCCTTGAGGAGCGTCTCTATGTTTTCGAAATTTAATCGCTGCCGGGTTTCTACTTTCTTGCCGCGTTCCGCGCGTTTCCACGCGTCAATAAAGTCGCTGGCTGTGCATGTAGAATCGCTGACACCGATCTGGATTTTTTTTGTCATTTTTATTTCCTCCGTGCCTTTTTAATGTTGTTTAGAAAATCTGCGACCAAAGTTTCTACATCTGTAAATCGATAGGGTTCTTCATGGCTTCCAGTGTGCTTGTGATCGCCCTTACCAGTCTCGTTGTCGTAGCGCACTATACAAGTTCCGTCAGCAAGTCCGTAATACAGGCGGTATTTTAGACCATATGGTTTGTCAGCGGTTGCTTTTGGAAGTTGCCATAGGACCATCTCACGAATGGCGTCATCCGAGTAGACGAATTTTTCCCGATAAATTAACTTTGCTCGCATATGGTATTATATGCCATATGGTAAGATAGAAGTCAAGAAAATGTTTAGCCCGCATTTCTTATGAACAACTCATAAAATGATACATAAGTAATTGCTTTATTATAAAAATGTCAGACTTTGAAAGGGACAGGGATACGAGTTGGCCTTTTGGTCAATTTTAAGCATTCAAAAGTTCAGATCAAAAGGATGGTGCTAGATTTGCCCGAAGGGCCGGATAATCATTGTGGCGACACGTCGTCGCCGCAATAGTCTGCGTGCGTCTGCGGTTACAAAAAGCCTTTCTGCAAGGCTGCAGGCGTTTACGAGGGAGATTGTGCCCGTGCTGAATGACTAGATTCCAGGCAGGGACACGCACCCCCGTCGGAAGAACATCTTCAGAAGCCCAGTTCCTGATGAATTCTAGAATCCAGGTGCATTTTAGACAGGATTTACGGGATTGGCAGGATGTTTTGCGGAGAAACAAGGCGGTGGGGCATTTAGTGCCTGAACGAAAAGTCCTGTTCAGGCAAAATCCCTGGCCCAGACCCGGTCTACGCGCGAAACACCTTGTTTCAAGGAAGTCGCGCCAGGGCAGGCCGAATATCAAAATTCGTGCTGTTCTCAAGGCCCAAGCCGCAAACAAATTCGTAACCGTTCAGGCGCTGCGCCTGTTGTCATTGCGAGGAGTCAGGCTTAGGCGGACGACGAAGCAATCCTTGTAGATTAAGCAGGAGATTGCTTCCCTGGCCCAGACCCTGGCCCAGACCCTGGCCCAGACCGGGTTTTTCTCTCTGTGGCATGGTCCAGCTTCTGTCGCGCCCCTGGCCCAGACCCTGGCCCAGACCGGGTTTTTCTCCCTGTGGCATGGTCCATCTTGTGTCGCGCCCCTGGCCCAGACCCTGGCCCAGACCGGGTTTTTCTCTCTGTGGCATGGTCCATCTTGTGTCGCGCCAGGGCAGGCCGGGTTTGCTTTGCATCAGCATTTTCGATTCGCTGTCGCGCCAGGGCGGGCAGGGCGGGCAGGGCGGGCGCCTTGCTCGAAATGACAGGTTGCTGATATTCAGAAGGCTGGGTCCTTTGGGTCCGGATTCATTACTGAGGCTTTTTACGAGACCGTCACACTTAGGAGGCAAATAACATGAGACTTGGAAGATCTGCTGGAATTTTGGCCGTGGTTTTGACTGTGCTTATCATAGGGTGCGGCGGGCCGGAAGAAAAGAGGGCGAAGTTTTTCAACAAAGGAAAGGCCTTTTACGAAAAAGGCGATTATGTAAAGGCGCGGCTGGAGTTTAAGAACACCCTTCAGATCGATCCGAACTTTGCCAAAGGCTATTACATGCTTGGCATGGTGGAACTGAAGGAAAAGAACTGGAAAAAGGCTTTTGGTTTGTTGTCAAAAGCCGTGGACCTTGACGCGGATCTGGCGGATGCCCAGGTAGCCCTCGGCAGGATCTTCATTATGGGCAGGGAAAAGGAAAAGGCCAGGGAAAAGGCTGATCTTGTCTTGGGGAAAAACCCGGATCACGAAGATGCCCTTTTGTTGCGGGCAACGTGTCTCATGGCAGACGAAAAAGAGGATGAAGCAGAGGCGATTCTACGATCCCTTATCGAGAAAAACCCCAAAAGGCCTGATTCCTATATGCTGCTTGCCAACCTGAGGATGAGGCAAAAGGATATAAAAGGAGCCCGAAAGACGCTCCAAGGCCTGCTTTTGCTGGATGAGGAGAATAAGGCCGTACGGCTTATGCTGATTCAAGTCCTGGAAAAAGAGAACGACCTTTCAGGGGCGGAGGATGAATACAAGAAGCTGATCGACCAGGACCCCGAAAGCGATGTGGCAAAGCTGTTGCTTGCCAGGTTTTACAACAGGACAAAGAGGAGCGAGGAGGCTGAAAACGTACTTAATGATTTGATCGCCGCAAGGCCTGACAAGGTGGAACCGCGTTTCTATCTTGCGCAATTTTACAGGGAAAAGGGGCAGGAGAGCGCCATGGTTGCCGTGCTTGACAAGGCCATTGAAGAGATGCCGGACAACTATGGCGCCTACGACACGCTGGCCAGGTATTATATGGGGATAAAGTCAAAGGATAAAGCACTTGAAGTGCTGGAGCGGTTTATTTCAAGAGTTCGCACTGGCCCTGATTTTTTGAAGGCAAAGCTGGCCATGGCAGGGATCCATCTTGTGGAAAAGGAGCCGGACGATGCCCTCAAACTGGTGGAAGAGGTCTTAGAGGAGAATCCTGCGGATGTGACCGCACACTCCATCAAAGGAAGCATACTGGCTGCTCGCAATGACTTCAACGGGGCCATTTCGGAATACCGCGCGGTGCTGCGCGAGGACCCACAAAACGTTTCTGTTTCTCTTAACCTGGCCAGGGCGCATTTGGCGAACAACGAGATAGGCCTTGCCGAGGATACCTACAAGAAGATCCTCGAAATCAAGCCCGAAGAGAAGAATGCGCGATACGGGCTCACGGAAATCTACAGGCAGAAGGGAAAAATTGATCTCGCAAAAGAACAACTGGAAAAAGTGGTTGAAGCAGATGCCGATGACACAAAGGCCTTGATGGCCCTTGGCGACATATCTCTTGCAGGAAAGGACCTTGAAGGCGCCCGCAAGTATTTTAGCGCCCTCCTGGCGCTTCAGCCTGAATCCGCCCAGGTCAACTACAAAAACGGAGTGGTAAAACTCATAGAAGACAAGCAGAAAGAGGCAACATCCTTTTTCGAAAAGGCCTTAAAGGCTGACCCTGATTTTGTTCCTGCGCTCAATCAGTTGGTGGATATGCTGGTAAAAAGAAAAGACTTGGACAAGGCATTTGACAGATGCAAAGAGCAGATCGCCAGGAGGCCGAAAAACTCTCACTACTACGTTTTGCTGGGAAAGCTCTATACCCTGAAAGAAGACCACAAAGGCTCTCGCAAGAGCTTTGAAAAGGCCCTTGAAATAGATCCGAACAGCTCCGACGCCCTGTTCAATCTGGCCCGGCTTGAACAGGCTCAAGGCTCTATTGACAGTGCTATATACAAGTACAAGAAGATAAGGGAACAGAATCCGAACAACCTTGGCATTGCCATACTGATCGCAACCCTTTTGGAGAAAAAGGGGGAAAACGCTGAGGCCAGAGCGATATATGAAGAGGTTTTGAAAAAAAATCCCAATTCTTCAGCAGCGGCCAACAACCTTGCCTTTTACTATGCCGAGCATGAGCCAACCGATGAGAACCTTGCCAGGGCAGAAGAACTCGTCGGGCCGTTGCTTGAAAAATTTAAGGGTAACCCTGACCTGGTGGATACAGCGGCATGGATTTTCTATCGCAAAGGCGACTTTGCGCGGGCAGAAGAACTGCTGCTGGGCGTTAAGGATAAGATCAAGGATCGTCCGATCGTGAGCTATCATCTGGGGATGATCTATCTGAACCTGGGAAACCAGGCTCAAGCCCGGAAATACCTGGAAGAGTCCATAAAGGGCAAAGAGGGCTTTCCAGGAAGAAAAGAAGCACAAAGGACGCTGAAGGATCTGGTGTAGTGCAATCACAGGGCATTACAGTCATTACTACCCACATCAATGCGGATTTTGACGCCTTTGCTTCCATGCTGGCGGCCAAGAAGCTTTATCCGGAGGCCCTCGTGGTCTTTCCCGGCTCCCAGGAAAGGAATCTGAGGGATTTTTTCGTAAAGTCCATGGTGTACATGTACAACATTGTAAAGATCAAAGACGTTGACCTTAACGCAGTGGATCGACTCGTATTGGTTGATACCAAGCAGGCAAGTCGCATTGGAAGGTTTGCCGGAATTGTGAATCGCCCGGGCCTGGAAATCCATATCTATGACCATCACCCTGCCATGCCGGACGACCTGTCCGGCACAGTGGAGGTCACGGAAATGACCGGAGCCACCGTCACAATCATGACAAAGCTCCTGCGGGAAAAGGAGATCCGGTTGACGCCTGAAGAGGCGACCATAATGGCCCTCGGGCTATATGAAGACACGGGTTCGTTTACATTTTCGTCCACCACAGTGGATGATTACCATGCCGCTGCCTACCTGCTGTCGCAAGGAGCTAACCTGAATCTGATCTCAGATATAATCACCAGGGAAATAAGCCCGGAACAGGTTAATCTGCTTAATGAGATGATTCAAGGCGCCACCCATCACACTATAGGCGGTGTGGATGTGGTTATCACCACTGTATCCTCTGAATCATACGTGGCTGATCTGGCGCTCCTGGTTCACAAATTCAGGGATATGGAAGGTCTGGATGTTGTCTTTGCCCTGGCCAGTATGGAAAATCGCGTCTACATGGTGGCCCGAAGTCGGCTGCCGGAGGTGGACGTGGGGGAGATCGCCATGGCTTTCGGCGGAGGCGGGCATCCCTCAGCGGCCGCGGCCACCATCAAAGGGCAGACTCTGATCCAGGTAGAACAAAGGCTTTTTGGCGCCCTGAGTCAATTCATTAACCCCAGGCGGTCGGCAAGGGACCTCATGTCTTCGCCTGCCATCCACGTGGCGCCGGCCGTAACGCTCGCGGAGGCCAACGAACTCCTTACCCGTTACAATGTCAATGTCCTTGTGGTATTGGAGTCCGGTCGGCTTGTTGGCATTATCTCCCGTCAGGTCATAGAAAAGGGCATACATCACAAACTCGGCCATGTTCAGGTCCGTGAATACATGACTACGGAGATCAACAGCGTAAGGCCCGAGGCCACGCTGTCGGAGATTCAGGAAAAGATCATAGGAAACAAACAACGTTTGCTCTCAGTCGTGGAAAAAGGCCGGGTGACAGGCGTTATTACAAGAACCGACCTGCTGAATATCCTGGTAGGCGAGCCTGCGCGCATTCCTGAATTCACCGTAGACAGCAAGCAAAGTGGGCCTGGTGCGCGCAAGAGGAGCGTGGTCAAATTTCTTACGGAGCGTCTTCCTGAAGAGATCGTTGACCACCTGAGGGTCATTGGAACTGTTGCCGATACCCTTGGGTATAACGCTTACGCCGTGGGCGGTTTTGTGCGGGACCTCCTGCTATACCAGCAGAATCTTGATATTGACGTTGTCATTGAAGGCGACGGCATAGAGTTTGCCAAATCCCTGGCTGCTTCTCTTGGCGGCCGTGTCCGGGCTCACGAGAAGTTCAGGACCGCTGTGGTCATCCTTGCCAACGGCCGGAAGATTGATGTGGCCACGGCCAGGCTGGAGTACTACAAGTCTCCAGGCGCCCTTCCCACGGTGGAAACAGGATCCATAAAACTGGATTTGTATCGAAGGGATTTTACGGTCAATACGCTTGCCATAAGGCTTAATCCGGACGGATTCGGCACTCTCATCGATTTTTTTTCAAGCCAGAAAGACCTTAAGCGGAAAGTGATCAGGGTGCTTCATAACCTCAGTTTTGTGGAGGACCCAACAAGGGTCTTCCGCGCAATTCGATTTGAGCAGAGATTTGGTTTCAAGATAGGAAAATTGACTTCAGGTTTGATTGAAAATGCGGTGAGAATGGATTTTTTCAAGGAGTTGAGCGGTAGTCGGCTCTTTTCCGAACTGCGTCAGATCCTGGAGGAAGAAAAACCTCTCATGGCCTTGCGGCGACTGAACGAATACAAACTCCTAAAAGTAATTCATCCGGAAATCATTTATGATTCCACGCTTGAGGATCTTCTCAATTCTGTTGAGAAGATCCTTGCATGGCACAATTTGCTTTTCCTGGAAGACTCCTGTAGAAAGTGGATGGTCTATTTGCTGGCCATTGCAAGATCTTTTGATCAAGAGGTCTTAGAGCAGCTCTGTGAGCGACTTGAACTGACCCAGCGCTACCAGAAGGTTTTTGTTCATGAAAAAATCAAAGCAGATATGTGTCTGAAATGGATGGAATCTCAAAAAGGTTTCAAAAACAGCGTTCTTTACAGAAGACTCTGCTCTTTTCGCACCGAGATGTTGCTCTACATGATGGCAAGCACTGCCGCTGAAGCGGTAAGAAGGGCTATCTCCAATTACTTTACCAGGCTGAGATCTTTAGCTACTGTGCTGAAAGGCAATGATCTAAAAGAAATGGGCATTCAACCGGGTCCCGTCTATCGCAAGATCTTGGACAGCCTCCTTGATGCGCGTCTGAACGGTCAGGTCAAGACCCGAGAAGACGAGGTAAGGTTCGTCATAAGGTCGCGGAGCGATTCTTGACATGTTTCATAATTTCGACCTCAATAGATTAGTCATCATGATCGTGCCACTGCTTTTTGCTGTCACGATCCATGAAGTCGCCCATGGCTGGGTGGCCTTTCGATTAGGAGACCGCACGGCAAAATGGGCTGGCAGGCTGACCTTGAATCCAATCAAGCATCTTGACCCCATGGGATCTTTTATCCTCCCTTTGATGCTCTTCTTTTTCAAGTCGCCCATCATTTTCGGTTATGCAAAGCCGGTTCCCGTGAATTTCAACAATCTATCCAACCGTCAGCGTGACATGATCCTGGTGGCCGCGGCCGGCCCTGTATCCAACATCCTGCTTGCCTTTCTGAGTGGCACGCTGCTGAGGTGGCTGGTTCATCTTGGCCCATGGTGGCAGAACTGGTTTTTCTCAGGCGTTTTTTCTGATCTGCTGGGAATGCTCGAATACAGTGTGGTCATCAATGTTATCCTTGCCATATTCAACATGATTCCAGTGCCGCCCCTTGACGGCGGCAGGGTCCTTGCGGGCCTTCTTCCGCCCGCCAGGGCTGCTCAACTGGCAAAGCTGGAACGTTTCGGAATTCTCATTGTTCTCTTCTTGCTTTTCACCCATTCCTTGGACTGGCTTCTGATCCCTGTCATGAAGTTTTTTCTGAGGATGTTCCTGGGCGTCGCTGCGTAGACAGACTCACCCTCTGACCCAGCCCTAATCGCCGCGTCACAACCTACCACTTCCACTTCAGTTTCCAACGTCCCTCCTGATTCCTGCAAGACCTACTCTCCTGCGCGACTGAACTCCCGAAGAGGAAAAGACCTTAGGTCCCGATGTCTATGTCAACCGCACGGTTCCCAATTTTTTCCTTGGCATAAAATGGCTAATAATATAGGAAAGTGGTTTCAATCCACGGCCGGCGGACTCGAGTTTTTTCAGAAGCTACAGACGGAGACTGTAAAGAATGGCTAAGAAACGGATTTTGAGCGGTATGCGCCCCACGGGACCACTGCATCTGGGAAACCTGCACGGGGCCCTGGCAAACTGGAAAGAGATGCAAGACAAGTATGAGTGTTTCTTTTTCATTGCAGACTGGCACGCATTGACAACTGACTATGACGCCACAGAACCAATACGGGGCCATATTCTGGATGTCTTTCTGGACTGGCTGAGCGTGGGTCTTTCCCCTGAAAAGTGCACACTCTTTGTTCAGTCATACGTAAAAGAACATGCGGAGCTCTTCTTGCTTCTGTCCATGATTACGCCATTGCCCTGGCTGGAGCGGAATCCGACCTACAAGGAGCAGATCGCCGAGTTAAAGAACAGGGATCTTTCAAACTTCGGATTCCTGGGTTATCCTGTGCTGCAAGCAGCCGACATTATCATGTACAAGGCCAACGGTGTGCCTGTGGGCATAGATCAGGCGCCTCATGTGGAACTCACCCGCGAAATTGCGCGGCGGTTCAATCACTTCTACGGCGATGTCTTTCCCATTCCGGAGACCATCTTGACGGAGTCTTCCAAGATTCTTGGCATGGATCGTCGTAAGATGAGCAAGAGTTATAATAACGCCATTTTTCTCTCAGATTCGCCGGAAGTTATCCAGAACAAGGTCGGGCAGATGATTTACAGACCCCAGCGGGCACGCCGGGCCGACCCTGGAAACCCTGACATCTGCAATGTCTTTAGCTTTCATCAGCTCTACTCTGACCGTGAGACCGCTGAAGGCATCGATGCGGAATGCCGGGAGGCCAAAATCGGTTGTGTGGAGTGCAAGAAAATGATGGCGGCAAATCTCGTCAAGGCCCTCGATCCTATCCGCGAGAAACGATCGTTTTATGAAACCCGGCCGGATACGGTCAGGGCCATTATCGAAGATGGAAATCAGAAGGCCCGGGCAGTGGCCCGCCAGACCATGGAAGAGGTCCGGGCAGCAGTTAAGATATAGTCCATTGCGAAATTCGTTTTTTTTTCGGAGAAAAAAGTTTATTATACCATGATAACTCTTTGAAACTCAGCATGTTAAATTCGAAATGCGAATATCGAAATCCTAAGTAAATCTTCAATTTTCAAAATCCAAGCCGACTTCGCCATAGTAGCCGTGGCGGCTACGACGGCTGAAATGATCAAAACTGAATGCACAATCAGAACTGTCTAACTTTCATGTTTCGAACATTGGAATATTTGTATTTTGGATTTGTTTCGAATTTCGTGCTTCGTGCTTCGAATTTTCCGGCTTGTCCGGGTTAGGCATTTCTCCTCCCTATGACAGAACAGGTACAAGGCCACACAACGTATCACATACATCTGGGAGATCTCTTTGATGGTCCAATGGATCTTCTCGTGCATCTTGTGAGAAAGAACGAGGTGGATCTTTATGACATTCCCATTGCCTTGATTGCCGAGCAGTACCTGGAATACATCAATTTGATGAAAGTAATGAACATAGACGTGGCCGGGAATTTTCTGGTTATGGCAGCTACCCTGGCCCACATCAAATCCCGCATGCTCTTGCCCGTCCAGGAGGAACAAGAGGACGAAGAGGATCCCCGCATGGAGATTGTAAGGCCTTTGGAGGAGTACCTGCAATTGAAATATGCTGCAGAAGATCTGGCACACCGGGACCGACTCGGCTGGGACGTGTTCATCCGTGGAACTGATGAAATCTCTGAATCTGGCGGGGAAGAACCCCGGGATTTCGTGCAGGTTAGCCTCTTTGAACTCATGGACGCTTTTCAGCGAATCATCAAACGGGTATCTCCGGAACATTTCCTGAACATTACGGCCGACAGTATTTCGGTCAAGAGCAGAATATTGGAGATTGCAGACATCCTGGAACAGAAAGGCTCTGTTACGTTTGAAGAGCTTTTTGAAAAACAGGCTGCCAAGGGCCTGATCATTGTCACTTTCCTGGCTGTCCTGGAGATGGCAAGAACCCAGGTGATACGGATAATGCAGCATGTAACATCAGGGATTATTAGGATTTTCAATGGATAATCTGAAGGCCATTATTGAAAGCTTGCTCTTTGTAGCTGAATCTCCCCTTAGCGTTGACAAGATCAAGTCGATTCTGGAGGTCGAAGACCGCAAAACCATACGCAGCGCCCTCGCCAGACTGGTCGAAGAGTACGAGTCCGAGAAGCGCGGGTTTTTCTTGAGCGAGGTTGCTGGTGGATACCAGCTTCGTACCCGTCCTGAATACCGGAATTGGACCAGGCGAATCAAGCAGACAAGACCTGCCCGCTTGAGCCGTGCAGCCATGGAGACTGTTGCCATTATTGCATATAAACAACCTGTGCTTCGAAGCGATATAGAGCACTTAAGGGGGGTTGATTCCGGGGGAATACTGCGGACCCTCCTTGAATGGGGGATCATTCGTGTGTTGGGCCGCAAAGACCTGCCGGGCCGGCCCATGGTTTATGGCACCAACAAGCGCTTCCTGGAGCTGTTTGACCTGAAAGATCTCGGCGATCTGCCGTCGCTGAAGGACCTGCGGGATCTGGGGGAAGCATGGCCGAACGACTCCACGTAGTCCTGGCTCGAGCTGGCATTGCCTCCAGGCGCGAGGCTGAAAAGCTGATCCGTGAGGGCCGCGTTAAGGTTAATGGCAAGGTTGTCCGCACGCTCGGCGCCCAGGTCGTTTGTGGGCAGGATGCCATACGTGTGGACAACCGCCCTGTCCGCGGTTCTGAGCCAAAGATCACTATCGTGCTCAACAAGCCGAAACGGGTGTTGACCACGTCCCGTGATCCCAGAGGCCGTCCCACAACAGCCGGCCTTGTCAAGAAGATCAAGACACGTCTCTTTCCGGTCGGGCGGCTTGATTATCATACGGAAGGGCTCCTTATCCTGACAAACGATGGAGAACTGGCCCACCAGCTTCAACATCCCCGGTACGGCATTTCCAAGACCTATCGAGCCAAGGTCAAGGGTCTGCCTGCTCGCGAGGCCTTGGGCCGCCTACGGTCCGGCATTGTGTTGGATGGCCGGCGCACCGCTCCTGCCCAGGTAAGGATAGCGGGTACGACGGGCACAAACACCTGGCTTGAGATCACTATAAGGGAAGGAAGAAACCGGCAGGTTCGGCGCATGTGCGCGGTTGTCGGGCACCCTGTAATGAAATTGAAGCGGATCCGATATGGTCCGATCCTGTTGGGAAACTTAAGTCCCGGAAGCTACCGAACCCTGACCGCCCGTGAAATGAAAGAGCTCAGAAAATGCATGAACGAGGGGTTAGGGTGAATACGGGCTTGGACTATCACCAAAAAACCTTGACTTTGGACTTCCCAGCCTTTATGTAACGGGCAGTCTCTTCGACAAGGTCTATGGGCGGTTAACTCAGCGGTGAGAGTGCCATCCTCACACGGTGGAAGTCCGCGGTTCGAATCCGCGACCGCCTACCAATAAACTCAAGAACGTACGGCACCTTTTGGTAATTTCTCAAAAAGTCCGGGCAACGCGGTTGCCATAAGCGCCCTACTCCATTGAGGCTCCGATTTCGAGGCTACGCAGATCGAGAATTCATACTACGTCGTGTGAAGGTTTTCGATAGAGAATCTGCCGGAGTTCTCGATGGGTGAAATAGGGATCATCATTTCTCAAGTACGGAAGGAGAAAGTGTTTATTTGAGCGCTTATGCCAGAGTCACCCCTGAATCTATTATAGAATGGATCAAATATGATGCTTACACCACGGGTCATTCTATGTCAGGTCCTTTTTTCAGTCATGATCTATGCGGCCAGCAAATTCGGTAAGAAACCCCTGGTTGTTACAACGGTTGTTCTTCTTCTCATCACATTGGTCCATCTGTTCTCCCCGGCATTACTGATTCTACAAGGAACCGTAATTCTTGCCACGGCTGCCGTTTGTTATCACACAATCAGAGAACGAGAAGTGGACGAAATCGTCACTGCCTTTCGAAACATCCTTGATCGCCTGACTGGGAAATAGGCATGGATGGGACAGGATTTCCAGCGTTCAAAAGAGCTCTGCATTACCCCTTGTGACCCAAAGGCATAATTAGGAGTGGTTCATGGGACCGAGGTATTTTCATGATCCGAATCACGTCTTCATCATTAAAGGCTCCCACTATCCCTGCCCCCAAATCCAGGGCCTCTGCCTGGAGAAAGATGTTCTGGCCGATGTGGCCTGCCTCAATCATGGCGTATCTCATACCCCGTTGGCCATACTTGACAGTGATCCGGTAGTAGTCTGCGGTGACGACAAAATTCAACGGCGCTTGGGCCATCCACATCTGCGAGAGTGATGCCTTAGCCACTGCATGTCTGAGATCTCCTTCCGACACCAAGAAAACGGCATGATCCGAGGGCTTATAATGATAGATCCCTGCTTTGAGCCCTTTTTTGACCCCTTCTATGCCATCCGTTCCCACAACGGCATATATGTCCATGGGATACAAGGCCCCTGCCGAAGGAGCGGCCCTCTTTAAACCCCTGTCACCGGTAATTCCCTGAGCCGCCCACAGGAGTTGAGAAAATTGTTCTAGAGTCAGGGGTTTTGACGTGAAAGATCTAATGGTTCTGCGATTATTAATCGTTCTTTCCAGGGAAATCCTTCCTTCTATTCTCGGTTCTGGCAATTTCACGGAGACCTCCTTGTGGAGCTTACCGCCGAGCATCTTGGCTCTGGCGCTACTGAAGGGACGAATGGCCGTGAAAGACAATGTCATCAACCACCCTGCCAGTCGGCTCAGGACCTCTCTTCGTGCCAGTTGGACAGGCATATTCATTCCCCTGCTTAAAGGGATTTTAGCGCCTGGTCCGCATCCGGGACGTTGAACACATATATTGCCGCTTCTGCGTCCGGGGCTCCAGAGCCATAGACATAGTTGATATTTATATCGGCAGCCCCGAGTCTTTTGGAGATATCAGCCAGCATACCCGGTCTGTTTTCCAGTCTCATGACAAGAACATCTGAGGTGTTTACCCAGTACCCTGCTTGGTTCAGGGCCTCCAGGGCCTTGTCAGTCTGATCTACCATTACCCGTATGAGCGAGTATTGTGTTGCCTCCTTGATCACTGAGCCATAACTTGCTGCAGAGGCAGTTCTCTTGATCGCTTTTCCACGGGCCTCAAACATTTCCTGTATGTAGTCAGCAGCATTTTGGATAAACATGGCCAGGATGTTGACACCCGACTCTGCCATCAATTCCGCAAATCGACCAAGTTCGCCCGGCACGTTTCTCAAGAACACTGAAAGCTGGATTTCTTTTCGCATTTGTGTTTCTTATCCTTAGTTCCAAAATCCGTGTTTTTTATGGCAGAAGAAATTCATATCTCACCGCTGAGACGCAAAGAGCGCAGACTATGGAGCTGTCACTTTCATGAGTTCCAATTTCCCAACGCTCTTAAGGATCTTTCTGGCCAGTTCTTGCATGTGTTCAGTCACATCCGAGACAAAGAACTGATGCCCTCCCCCTTTTTCCAGGGTGCTTGCAATGTGCGTATTGTCGAGGAGGAAGTCTTTGACCGAACGAGATAACTCCTCTGAAGAGTCGATAATCTTCACTCGCTTGCCGATTTTTGCCTGTATGATTTCTTTTAGAAGGGGATAGTGGGTACAGCCCAGGATCAGCATGTCAATCTGCTTGACTTTAAGGGGGTGCAAGTATTTCTTGACGATTCGCCTGGTCTCTCCCTTCTTCAACCACCCTTCCTCGACCAGCGGCACAAGCAGGGGGCATGCAGCGGCATAAACCTCCATGTCCGGGCGCAAGGCCCTGATCTTATCCTGATACACGCCGCTATTAACCGTTGCCCTGGTTCCAATGACTCCGACGCGCCGTCCTTTTTGATAGGAGACCGCCTTGTGGACCGCAGGGGATATGACCTCAAAAATTGGAACGTCGAAGCGTTGCCTCAAGGCATCTGTGGCCACGCTGGATGCGGTGTTACAACCCACCACGAGGATACGGGCGCCCCTGTCGAGGAGCATTTCTGCATCCTCGATAGCGTATTGAATGACGGTATGGGGGCTTTTCGTGCCGTAGGGCGTACGGGCAGTGTCACCGAAATACAAAATATCATACTCCGGAAGGCGCCGCCTCAGAGCCCTGACCACTGTAAGACCACCAATGCCGGAATCAAATACACCGATCAAGCGAGTGCCTCCTTTACTGTAACCGTTCACAGGTTACATTTATGCCGTACGGAATTGTTTTGAAAGATGAACGTCGAACATCGAACGTCCAACGTCGAATGAAAAACGAATATCCAATAACGAACATTCAACGGCTATTTCTGTTTCTTTTCAGCCCTTCGACTCCGCTCAGGGCCGTGAGTCCCTCGACTTGGCTCGGGACCGTGAGCCTGTCGAACGGCCGTTTTGATACTCGTAACGAAAATCTTAATTAATTCTTCTGTTTCCTCTTTTCCCATTCAACATTCGATGTTGGACGTTCGATGTTCGATGTTCATCTTTTTCAGTAAACCTTCCACAGTCCATCCGGCGCAAAAATAACTTAGCGCTTATGGTTCTCTGGGCCCGGATCTTTGCATTTTGCCAGTACTTGCCTCACACAGTTGATAAGATCTTCTCGGTTGACATCTGTGCGAATACCTGGACACATCGACCCCATAGCATCCCAGTTTGTGGGATCTACCAGGATACTTTGAATGAAGGGCCAGAGCTTACACATGCGAGGTTTGACTTCGTGAATGGTGCAGACTTCCTCCCAGAAGACACAGTAGCCTGACTCGGAGACTCTGATTAAAGGCCGTCCCCCGGACCACTGGCAATAATCTTTGAGAAAGGACTCTGGGTCTGTATGCAGATATTGGGAAATGGCTTTAGTTTCTTCTTCATTTACAAAGGCGCCACCGTAGCCCTTGCAACATTCGCCACACATTTGACACTCAAAGAAGTCCGAAGGCTTAGCCAAATTTAAGATCTTGCCTCCTCTCCATGGCCCGCTTTATGGTGACGTCATCCAGATACTTCAAGTCACTTCCCATGGGGACACCTGAGGCTATTCGTGTCACGCGCACAGGGTATGCCTTGAGGAGTTCATTCAAGTAGGACGCAGTGGACTCACCTTCCACATTTGTATTGGTGGCAAGGATGAGTTCTTGTATTTCGCCTTGCGCAACCCGCGCAGCAAGTTCCTTGATTTTGAGGTCATTTGGTCCGATGCCGTTCATCGGAGACAGGGCGCCATGGAGCACATGGTAGAGGCCCTTAAAGGCCCCAGTCTTTTCAACTGCCACCAAGTCGCTGGGCTGTTCAACGACGCACAGAATCGAATGATCCCGATTCGGATTTACGCAAAGCGAGCAAGGATCCGTATCTGCAAGGCCAAAGCACTTGGAGCAAAGCCTTACCTTGTCCTTGACTTCAAGGATGCTTTGTGACAGCCCTTTGGCCTCCTCATGGCGTGATCGCAGGATATGGAGAGCAAGACGGGTGGCAGTCTTTTCGCCAATACCAGGAAGTCTTGAGAGATGTTTGATCAGCCGGACAAGGGATGGTGGATAGAACTCCATGTGTTGCCAGACCTTACGTAAGACCAGGAACCTTAAAGCCGCCGGTCAACTTCGTCATTTCTTCAGATACCATGTCTTGGGCCTTTTTCAAGGCATCATTGACCCCGGCTACAATCAGATCCTCAAGCATTTGCACATCATCGGAATCCACAACCTCAGGGTCGATCTTGATGGATACCAATTGCTGTTTACCATTGGCAGTGACTCTTACCATGCCGCCACCGACTGATGTCTCAACTGTTTTGTCAGCCATCTCCTCCTGGAGTTTGAAGATTTGGGACTGGAGTTTTTGTGCTTGCTTTAACATATTGCCCATACCTTTTGCCATTTTTCCCCTCCGTTACAAAATTTTTACATCCACGACCCTGCCCTGAAAGACCTCCAGGGCATCTGTCACAACGGGATGACTCAGAGCTTCCCTCTTTTGGCGTTTTGTTCTGTCAGTTTCCTTCTCTTTGAGCTGGTTGTTTCGGGGTATCCTGTCTCTCGCCTCCTCAATCTTGATCGTCATGTTCCGATTAAAGAACTGGCTGCAGACTTCCTGGATAGTGGCGATGCTCTTTTCGTCGCGGAGTCGTGCCAGATAAAAGGAGTTTCCTCGCACTGTGATTTCCAGGAAATCTTCACCAACCCTGGTCAACATAGCCTTTTCAAAGCTGGGAACCAGGGACTGACAGCGTTCATTGAAAATGGAAAGCAGTTGTTGCCAGGTCTGTTCAAGGTTTTCAGAATATCGTGGCGTTACATCTCCGTGTTCTATCTTACCCGAGATCCCGACACTCTCCTGCTTGGGTGTTTGAACAGACTCCTTTTGCTCAAACGGAGCGTAGCTTTCTCCCAGCCCTTTGGCGACTCGGTCGAGCTTATCTATTATTTGATCAAGGGAAACGACATTCTTGAATTGGGCAAGTTTGATGAAAAGCGCCTCCAAGGCCAGTTTCGGCTGGGCTGAAAGCCTGATGCCGACCTCTGCTTCGAACAACATGGCAAAGATCTGGTTAACCGACTCCAAAGAGACATCTTTCACCTGTTGTTTCATGAGTGACATTTCATGCGCAGGGGCATCGACCAGAGGATGCCGGCCATCGCCCATCTTGACTACGAGTAGGTGCCTGAAGTGCTCCAGCATCTGCATGTAGACACGCTTCAGGTCATGGCCATAATTGTAAAGCTCGTCAAGCAAATTAAGGGCCACTGGCACATCGCCGGCAAGCAAGGCGGCCGAGAGATCAAAAAGCGCCTTTCGGTCTATGGCGCCCAGACTGTCCAATACCTCGATGTCGCTAACCTCGCTGCCCGAATAGGCCATGACCTGATCAAGAAGGCTTAAGGCGTCACGCATGCTTCCGCCGGCCTCACGGGTTAGGAGACGAAGGCCATCCTTGCTGATTTTAAATGACAAGTCTTTACAGAGACGCTCCAGGTATTTTACGATTTCTTCAAGAGACACGCGCCTGAAGTTATGCCTCTGGCATCGCGAGAGGATAGTGATGGGGATTTTGTGGGCTTCGGTGGTTGCAAAGAAAAAAAGGACATGGGAGGGCGGCTCCTCCAGAGTCTTAAGAAGGGCGTTAAATGCCGGGGCCGTGAGCATGTGGACTTCATCGATAATGTAGATCTTGAATCGACCACGACTGGGCATGTATTTAATGTTGTTTCGGAGCTCGCGAATCTCATCGATTCCCCGATTAGAGGCGCCGTCGATCTCAAACACGTCAAGGGCCACACCCTCGGTGATTTCCTTGCAGGACTGGCAGACGTTGCATGGAGATGGTGTGGGGCCGCGGTCACAGTTCATGGCTTTAGCCATAATCCGTGCAACAGACGTCTTGCCCACACCCCTGGGGCCGGCAAACAAAAGGGCATGGGCTACCCTGTCAGATCTGATAGCGTTTTCGAGTGTTTGCGTAACGTGATTTTGGCCGACAACCTCTTCAAAGGTCTGTGGCCGATATCTTCGTGCGAGTACCAGATAGGACATATTTCAGTTTAAGTTTTTCAAAGAGATTTTGTAAGCGTTCGCAGGTTCAACGGTTCAGGGTTCCGGGTTGACCCTGAACCCGTGAACGGTTACCGTGGCGGAGAGAGAGGGATTCGAACCCTCGGTACCGCTTTTGGCAGTACACACGATTTCCAGTCGTGCTCCTTCAGCCAGCTCGGACATCTCTCCGGAACTACGCTTGACGGCTTCGTAAATCCCGTATTCAAAAACAGTGTATACGGACTAATAGCCTCTGGACTATGGTTTTGTCAAGGGCAGCGTTCAACCCTAATTAGTGCTTGACCGAAAACCCCGGTTTTGCGGTCAAAAACCCGATCGACTTTGATCTTGCCCTGAGCCCTATACCTTGCCACTTGACAGTCGCCTTCTAACGGAGTTAGTATGCGTACATTAAAAATGAGCTGCTGAAGCCGCTCGCTCTCCCCGGTAGAAACCAAGATTTTGGACTTCAACAGTGATGACTTCGTCAAAACCCATCAAATCGACGGCAAAGTAATCTGCCTCAGGCGGACCATATGCAAGTCCCGCCTGCGGCGGGATTGAGGAATGAGGCGTTCTCATGGCAGGCGCGGCTCTCACAGCAACAGGCGGCGCTGTTGCCCTGAAGGGCCTTGATCAAGAAAAAATTCCTTCCGTCCGGCGAACAGAAGGGTAGCAGCAGATGATTGAAGAGTTGGCCGGGGGTGACTCCCTGATCCGGCGTCTTGATCCTCGTGTCAAGATCGTTGTGGTGTTTCTTTTCTCCGTTGCCGTGGCTGTCTCAAACCGATTTGTGGTCCTGATGTTGGCCCTGGGTTTGGGCCTCTGTATTGTATTGGCGGCCAGGTTGCCCATAAAGCAGCTTGTGCGTCGTCTCGTCCCTGTCAATATGTTCATCATACTTCTGTGGTTTTTTCTTCCCTTTACTTTTGAAGGTGAGCCTCTTTTTTCGGTCGGTCCGCTGGTTGGTACTCATGAGGGCGTGTTATATGCCGCCCGGATCAGCATAAAATCGAATGCGATCATGGTTATATTGATCGCTCTCGTTGCCTCAACGTCAATCCTGACCTTGGGCCACGCCATGCATGAACTGAGGGTCCCCAAAAAGATCGTTCACCTCTTTTTCTTCACTTATCGATACATTCATGTCATACACCGGGAGTATCTCAGGCTGGTGAGCGCCATGAAGGTTCGAGGCTTCCGTCCTGGAACCAATGTGCACACCTATAAGACCTTTGCCTACCTCGTCGGGATGCTTCTGGTCAGGAGTTCCGACCGGGCGGAAAGAGTGCACAATGCCATGCTGTGTCGAGGTTTCAGTGGGAATCTATATAGTCTTAGCGAGTTCTCCCTTAAAACCAGGGATATGATTTCCCTTATCTTGATGCTCGCTTTGATCCTGGCATTGGGGGTATTGGAATGGACAAAAATAGCCTGATCATCAATCTCGAGGATATATCCTTTGGCTATCCGGGTCGCCCTCCAACACTTGACAACCTCAACTTAAGATTGGGTCAGGGCGACCGGATGGGCTTGATTGGTCCGAACGGGAGTGGGAAAACCACGCTGTTTCATATTATCGTAGGACTCTTAAGGCCATCTTCCGGCAGGATCGAGATCTTCGGCGCGCCTCTGAAGGGGGAAAAAGACTTTAGAGTTGTCCGTCAAAGAATCGGCTTTCTTTTTCAAGATGCTGACGACCAGTTGTTTAGCCCCACAGTTCTTGAGGATGTTGCCTTCGGCCCGTTAAATCTGGGCAAGTCACAGAACGAGGCCAAGGCTATTGCGCAAAGGACATTGGACTCCCTGGGGTTGGCTGGGTTTGAGGACAGGATAACGCACAAGCTATCCGGGGGAGAAAAGAGACTTGTCTCTTTGGCCACGGTCCTGGCCATGGAACCAGAGGTATTGCTTCTCGATGAGCCAAGCACAGGTCTTGATGAGACAACGGAAAAAAGGACCGTTGATATTCTGAAGGGCCTTGACTTATCCTATATTGTTGTGTCCCACAATGTTGACTTCCTCATGGAGACGACCGACTATATCAAGTGTATGGCCAACGGAAAGATTATGGTCAACGACGAACGTATTCCCCACAGCCATATTCATATCCACGAGCACGGCAGACACCCCCATGACCATAGTCGAAAATAGTCCGCCTGCGGCTGAAAGGATTGGCGGAGAGGGTGGGATTCGAACCCACGATCCCGTTTTTAACAGGATACCGCTTTTCGAGAGCGGGGCCTTCAGCCGCTCGGCCACCTCTCCACACGCGCAAAGAAATGCCTAATTTCACAACCAACGGATTAATAACCCTTTTGGCAGGCACTGTCAATATTCCCAGATCAAGAATCAGCCACCACCAGTAGAACTGCTGGTATGAGGAAGGCCCCTAAAAGGGGCCTGTACCCTCGTTCATTCTTTTTGACAGGATGAACAGGATCTCAAGGATACTTGTTGCCTTTCTTCAGGAAAGGCAACAAAATCCTGTCCATCCAGTAAATCCTGTCTATAATGTTACCCCTTGAAACGGCAGAGCCTTTTCAATTCTCACCGGCAGAGCCGGTGGATTATTTTTGATTTAGAGCTTGCAGAAGGTCTCCCTTTCTAGTAACAAATTCGATTTCTTATTGGACAGCCTCCTGGCGCCAAGCCGCAACAGTGTGTTTTAGCTCGGTTACGGTCTTATGATGTCCAAAAAAATGTTATGAGATTGGATGAGTTTTCGCTATGGCCATAATTGCACCCTTTCAGGGGATTTTTTACAATCGTGAGAAGATTCAGGACCTAAGGGATGTAATCATCCCGCCTTACGATGTGATATCAGAACGGGAGCGGCAGGAGTACTTCAAAAGGCATCCTCAGAATATGATTCGCTTGATTCTGAGCAAAGGAGACCCTCAGGATACCGACCGCGACAATCGTTATACACGAGCGGCCGAGTGTTTTCGAAATTGGCTCGGTCAAGGGATACTAACGCAGGATACGGAGCCAGCCATATATTTGACGGAAATTGACTATGACGTCGAGGACGTCGTACGTACCCGTTTTGGAATCATTGCGCTGGTTCAACTTGAGGATTTTGAAAAGGGGAATATCCTCCCTCATGAGAAGACCTTCTCGGCCACTAAAGCAGACCGTCTCAGACTCATGCAAGCGTGCAAAGCGAATTTCAGTCCAATCTTTTCGCTATTTTCAGATCCGGATGGAGGGATCGTTGGCCCCCTTCGATCATGCATAAAGGGGATAAAGCCCGACTTCGAATTTAAAGAACTGATCGGATCCCGTCACCGACTCTGGCACGTAACGGATCAACGGATTCACAAAAAGATACAACAAAAGCTGTATGACAAGCCCCTTTACATTGCTGACGGACACCACCGTTATGAGACGGCTCTCAATTTCAGAAACCAGACCGTGGCAAAGTCCGGTGCACTTGATCCCAAGGCGGCTTGCAATTTTGTGATGATGTATCTTTGCAGCATGCACGACCCTGGCTTGACTATACGTCCGGTGCATCGTCTCCTTTCCCATGTGCCGCAACATGTCATGGACGGCTTTGCGGAAAAAGCCCATGCCTACTTCGATATAGAGACCCTGCAGTTTGAGGCTGCTGACCGTGCGGAGGTTCTTGCGGGATTCCTGGCAAAGATCAGGGCAGGGGCTGAAAGCAGGGTCATTGGAGCTGTCCTTCGAGGCCACAGAGTCTTTTACGTTCTTCAGATCAGAGAAGGGATCATGGACAGGCTTTTTGACGGACAGGTCCCGGTACCTCTCAGAAAGCTTGATGTTGCCATTGCCACGAAAGTCGTGTTTCAAAAGATCTTTGACCTTGACGATGCTGCCCTGGATGATGAGAGGCGCATTTTGTACACGAGCCGGACCGAAAAAGCCCTTGAAGCTGTCAGTGCCGGGAAATGTGAAGTTGCTCTCATCCTTAATCCCACCAGGCTATCCAATGTGGAAGAGATCTCAAAAGCAGGTCTTACCATGCCACGCAAATCGACCTATTTCTACCCGAAAGTTATGAGCGGTCTTGTCATCAACAAGATTGGTGATTACTGACCAGTAAGCCATGATCACGACAGAGAGCCTGTTTCAAGGTCGCCTGAAAATACGTCAGAGAAAAAAAGGTTACAGATTCTCTGTTGATACAGCCATACTGGCCCATCATGTTGACTTGAAGGACACGGATACGGCAGTCGATCTGGGCGCCGGCTGTGGAATTATCTCCATAATCCTTGCCCATAGGGTTCCTTCAGCGCGCCTTTACGGGATTGAGATTCAAAGAGATCTTGCTGAGCTTGCTACAGCGAATGTGCGGCTAAATGACATGGAAGATCGAATTACTATTGTGCACCGGGACATGAGGGATTTCAGATCCTATCTGAGGCCAGGTGGGGCCGATGTCGTCTTCAGTAACCCGCCGTATCGCAGGTTCCTGTCAGGCCGAGTGTGCCACAATCGCGAGCGGGCTGTAGCCCGGCATGAGATAACAGTTTCTCTTTCTGATGTAATATCTGTGGCGGAAAAACTCCTCAGACCATCAGGCCGGCTGTTCGTCATTTATCCTGCGGAACGTGCTACGGATCTTATCACGCAGATGCGAGCTTTCAAGCTTGAGCCCAAGAGGCTGAGGCTGGTTCATTCCAGAAAACATTCAGAGGCTGAGCTGATTTTGGCTGAGGGATCGAAACATGGGAAACCCGGCGTAAAAGTCTCCCCGCCCCTTGTTGTGCACAAAACAGACGGAAGCTACACTGACGAGGTTAAAAAAATGATATCATTCTAGTCAGGTTGATTCTATTCTATCGGCCCAATCTTAAACCGTATGTCCTTCACTGCCTCTCTTTCAAGGGCGTTGTTCAGCTTCTCCATCATTTCTGATTTCAAATACTGAAGCTGCTGCATCCACGGAGCGCTTGACACATTAACGAGAAGCAGTTTTCCCTTGATCGCCGCCGGGCGGGCGTTTTGAGCAATGACTGGACCAACCAGATCAGTCCATTGTTCCCAGAGCCTGTAGAGATCCAAGTCCACATCCAGACTTGAAGCCTTTAGAGCATCCCTTAAGACGCCTCCGAGATGGGCCGGTTTGTCCATCCTTTTCCTTAGAACTCTCATTACCGGGTCCATACATAGTTGACCAAACACCTTGTGTCAACAAATCGGTATTCTCACGTCTGTTTTCCCTTGACTCAGTCAGATGGGTGGCCTATATTGCGAATCGAGTTTGGGATAAGAGCTGTGTGAACCATAAAAAAAACAGGAGACAACGATGCCATGGGATTGGGATAAGTTGAAACAACGGCAACAAGGGGCCGGCGGAGGCGGTATGCCGCAGATGGATGAACTGGTCCAAAAGTTCAAGCAGTTTAACAAACCAGGGGCCTGGATTATTGTCCTCATTGTCATCGCGGTTTATCTGGGTAGTTCTGCTTTTTATACCGTGGGTGTAGATGAAGTCGGAGTCGTTCAACGGTTTGGCAAATACAGACGCACGGTTGAGCCTGGGCTGCACTTTAAGCTCCCCACGGGTATTGAGAAAGCGACCAAGGTTAAGGTCCGTTTTGTGTACAAGGAAGAATTCGGTTTTCGAACGCTTCGCGCAGGTGTCCGCACGCAGTATGCCGCTGACACGGCCTATGATGGAGAGTCATTGATGCTTACAGGGGATCTCAATGTGGCCGTAGTTCCGTGGATTGTGCAGTACCGCGTTAAGGATCCTTACCAGTACTTGTTTAAAGTTCAAAATGTGAGAAGCACGCTCCGGGATTTGTCAGAGTCCACCATGCGCCTGGTGGTGGGCGACAGGAGTATTAATGAGGTCATCAGCAAGAGAGAAGAAATTGCCGATGAGGCACGGGCGCTCTTGCAGACAGAGCTCGATGAGGCAGAAACCGGGATCTATGTCTCGACAATCGAGATGAAAAAGACAAATGTGCCAGGACCGGTCCAGTCTTCTTTTAACGAGGTGAACCAGGCTGTTCAGGAAAAGGAGCGAATGATCTATCAGGCAAGAGAGGAGTACAACAAGGCTATTCCTGCTGCCAAGGGGGATGCCGAGAAGACTATTAAGTCTGCTGAGGGCTATGCGCTGGATCGGGTTAACCGCGCTAAGGGGGATGCTTCCAGGTTTAGTGCCCAGTATAAGGAATATGCCAAGGCAAAGGATGTTACACGCAGGCGCCTTTATCTGGAAGCGCTTAAGGACCTCTTTCCAAAATTGGGCAAGAAATATGTCATTGATGCGGACCAGAAAAACTTGCTTCCGCTGCTTAATCTGGGCCAAGAAAGGGGGGCACAGAAATGAAATCCAAAGGGTTCATAATCGTATTCATCATTGTTATCCTCGTTTTGCTTTCCGGAGGAGTCTACACGGTGGATGAAACCGAGCAGGTTGTGGTGACTCAGTTCGGCAAGTTGGTTGGCGAACCAATACGGACGCCCGGCCTTAAATTCAAGATCCCTTTCATACAGAACGTGAATTATTTCCCCAAAAACCTGCAGGAGTGGGACGGCGATCCAGGGCAAATCCCTACCCTGGACAAGACATTCATATTGGTAGACACTTTCGCCCGCTGGAAGATCACGGATCCTCTGAAATTCTTCCAGACAGTTAGCAACATGACAGGCGCCCAAAGTCGTCTGGACGACATCATTGACGCTGCGGTTCGCAACTTCATTACCTCGTATCCACTGCTTGAAACCGTGAGGAAAACAGATCGAGAACTCGACACTTTTGAACTAGGTCTGGAGGATATCAGGGACAAGAGAGACCTGGGCACAGTAAAAATAGGCCGACGAAAAATAGCTCAGGGAATCATGGAGCAGGCACGGCCCAAGCTCGCCAAGTTCGGCATTGAGGTGGTTGACGTTAAGATCAAGCGAGTCAATTATGTAGAACAGGTCCAGAGGTCGGTCTTTGCCCGAATGGTTGCCGAGCGGGAGCAGATTGCCGAAAAATTTCGTTCTGAGGGCAAAGGGGAAGCCCGCAAGATCGAAGGTGACAAGGAAAAAGAGTTAAAGCGGATCGATTCGGGGGCGTACAAAAAGGCCCAGGAGATTATGGGTACGGCCGACGCCACAGCCACTAAGATTTATGCAGATGCCCATGGATTGGATCCTGATTTCTACTCCTTTGTGCAAACCCTTGAGATTTACGGACAGACTCTGGATAAGGAGAGTTCGCTGGTTCTTTCCACGGATAGTGAATTTTTCCAATATTTGAAGGGATATGGCGGAAAGAGGTAGCGTGTCCTGAGCAAGGCTGAGATTCAGCACGCCTTTCAGATACAAAAGAGGCGCCACCTTTTTTCTTGTGGCGCCTCTTTTTGGTAAAGAAGCATGTGATCTAATGTTCATCATTTCTTCCTTCTTTGATGACGGGTGCGAGCCAACAGCTTCTTGTGTTTATGCTTGCGCATCTTTTTTTTTCGTTTCTTGATAACACTCCCCACTGCATCACCTCCATTCTTTACCGTTTTTTTTGCACCGGCTGATTTCTAGTATATTGGGCAGCACATGTCCAGCTTTTTTCGTAGTCGTGGTCACAAGATTGTGATAAACAGAAAAAGACCAAGTGGACTTCTAATAAGGAACGGCCTTTCGTGACAAATCAGGTGAAAATGGATTCCAAAGAAGAAGCTCTGCAGGTTTTTGGGAAAGAAGAGCTGGCAGTCGTCAACGAAGCAGTTGCCCTGGCCGAAGAGTTGACCAGCAATGCTTACAAGATGTCTTTTGCTGAATGGCGGCGGCGGCGTTACGATATCAAGACATTGGCCGATCTGTCTCCGGAAGAAATCGTGCACGGGCCTTTTGCGCAAATCATAAGATATGTGGGGGTGAAAGCAGAGACTCTGCTTGGTTCATCGAAGTATGACTTTTATAAGATATGCCTTCAGGATCACCGTATCCTTCCGACCGTGAATGAGTTTCCGGATCTCCACTTGTTCCCGTTTGTTCTGTACGTTGTCAGCCATGAATTAATCCATGTCATTAGGTTTACGAAGTTCTTGCAGGCCTTTGAGGCTTCGCCGGAAGAGAAAGTGGAAGAAGAAGCTAGAGTTCATGAAGAGACCCGGGCGATCCTGGAACCCGCTTCCATCGACGGAATGCAAGCTGTGCTTGAGTTCTACAGGGCCTGGCAAGGACCTTTGGAGGATGTCAAGGACGTGTAGAAAGACGATTTTCCCACTTGACAAATTGTCATTGTTAGTTATGTTTAGTCAGTGTATATATTTGAGGAGGTGTCACGATGCCCATTTACGAATATGAATGTAAGAAATGCGGGAGGGTGGCGGAGATCTGGCAGAAGTTTTCGGATCCCCCATTGAGTACTTGCAAGCAGTGTTCCGGCGAGCTTCAGAAACTCATCTCGCAAAGCACTTTCCATCTCAAGGGTACTGGTTGGTACGTGACTGATTATGCGAACAAGGGCGGGAGTTGTTCCACTTCTTCAGCGGGAAAAGCTAATAAGACGTCAGAGGCAAAAGCCAAGAAAACCGACACAAAGCCAGCTCCTTCAAAGGATGGGGAATGAGCCGGCTCATACCAGGGGCGCCAGCGGCCCCGGTTTCAAAAAATGCCAGAAAAAAGGAGGGTCTGTAAGAGCTTGTACATGGCTTTCCGACCTCCTGTTACAGCACGGTAGTGTCACGGAAGTCAGCCTGTAACAGAAGCCAGCCAAAGATAGCCAGAAACTGCCCCTGCGAACCTCTCGTTTAAGGCAAGAAAAAGTTTTCTTATCCCCTTTACAAGATCAAGTCCATGATTATATTTGCGAATATGTTCCCGGAAGTGTCGTGCTGTTTAAGTTTGTTCCTCTACAATTTTGACGGTCTCGTAAAAAGTCGTCACTCCGGACTTCGACGAGCTCCCTTCGGGTCTGAGCCTCAGGGTCGAAGACAGTCGAGTCGTGAAAACCGGAGTCCAGAGCCTTTGTAACTAGCTGAATAAACTGGATTCCGGCGCCTGCCCCGGACCACGATCCGGGGTTCGCCGGAATGACAGTCCGCCGGAGGCGGGTTTCGACTTTTTACGAGACCGTCAATTTGGGGTTATTTTTAAACATTTAAGTAGTTTCACTTTTTGTGAAAGGGGGTGGCATTTGTATCGCTGGAGTTAAAATGGATTACCGAAAGAGGAAGGAAACAGAGTTGATTTTTTTTGAAAAGGAGATTTAGCACTATGAAGATTAGACCTTTGCAAGATCGAATACTCGTGAAGCGCCTGGAAGAAGAGGATAGGACCAAAGGAGGCATTATCATACCCGACTCAGCCAAGGAAAAGCCCTCTGAAGGTCTGGTTATTTCAGTGGGCAAGGGCAAGGTCCTGGAAGACGGTACCCAGAGATCTCTGGACGTGAAAAAGGATGACCGTATACTCTTTAGCAAATATGCCGGTACGGACATAAAGATCGAGGGTGAAGAATATCTCATTATGCGTGAGGATGATGTGCTGGGTGTCATTGAAAAATAGACTGATATTGCCAGCAACAAGAATTCTAAGGAGGATACAATAATATGGCTGCAAAAGAGATCAGATACGATATCAAGGCTCGGGAGGCCATTTTATCAGGGATTAACACGTTGACCAATGCGGTCAAGATTACCCTGGGCCCTAGAGGTAGGAACGCAATCTTGGAGAAATCCTGGGGCGCTCCCACCATTACCAAAGACGGTGTGACAGTAGCCAAGGAAATCGAGCTAGAGGACAAGTTTGAGAACATGGGCGCCCAGATGGTCAAGGAGGTTGCCAGCAAGACCAGTGATGTGGCCGGAGATGGCACCACTACCGCCACTGTGTTGGCCCAGGCTATTTACAGTGAAGGTCAGAAGCTGGTGGCAGCGGGCAACAACCCGATGGCCATCAAGCGAGGGGTTGATAAGGCTGTAAGTGTTGTTGTGTCGGAACTGGCCAAGTTGAGCAAGCCGACCAGGGACCAGCGTGAGATTGCCCAGGTGGGCTGCATTTCGGCCAACAACGACGAAACCATAGGAAACATTATTGCAGAGGCCATGAACAAGGTCGGCAAAGAGGGCGTGATCACCGTGGAAGAGGCAAAGAGCATGGAGACTACGCTCGAAGTCGTGGAAGGAATGCAGTTTGACCGTGGCTATTTGTCTCCCTATTTTGTCACAGATCCGGAAAAGATGGAAGTCTCTCTTCAGGATCCGTTGATCCTGATTAACGAAAAGAAGATCAGCGTCATGAAGGATCTCCTGCCGATCCTTGAGCAGGTTGCCAAGATGGGAAAGCCCCTTGTGATTATTGCCGAAGATGTGGAAGGAGAGGCGCTGGCCACATTGGTCGTAAATAAGCTTCGCGGCACTCTTCAGTGCGCTGCCATTAAAGCGCCGGGTTTCGGGGATCGCCGAAAAGCCATGTTGGAAGACCTTGCAATTCTTACCGGCGGGCAGGTTATTTCTGAGGACCTGGGGATCAAGTTGGAAAATATAAGTCTATCCGATCTGGGCACGGCAAAACGGATTACCATTGATAAGGATAACACTACAGTTGTGGACGGTGGCGGTTCCCGCTCGGATCTGGAAGGGCGAGTGCGTCAGATCAGGACTCAGATAGAGGAGACGACCTCGGACTATGACAGTGAGAAGCTCCAGGAACGTTTGGCCAAGCTGATCGGAGGCGTTGCGGTCATCAACGTTGGCGCGGCCACTGAACCTGAGATGAAAGAAAAGAAGGCTCGAGTCGAAGATGCCCTCAACGCCACCCGCGCCGCAGTTGAAGAAGGGATTGTGGCTGGCGGCGGCGTGGCGCTTGTTCGGTGTATTCCAGCACTGGATAAGGTGAAAATCAAGGCGGATCAGAAGCTGGGTGTAAGGATCGTACAGCGCGCCCTGGAAGAGCCCCTTCGCCAGATCGCCAATAACGCAGGTCACGAGGGCTCCGTCGTGGTTGACCAGGTCAAGAAGGAAAAAGGCGCCGTTGGTTTCAACGCCGAGACGGAGAAATATGAGGATCTTATCGAAGCCGGCGTGATCGATCCGACCAAGGTCGTGAGGTTCGCGTTGCAGAATGCGGCAAGTGTGGCCGGACTGATGCTGACCACCGAGGCGATGGTTGCTGAAAAACCCGAGGAGAAGAAAGACATGCCTGCTATGCCTCCGGGCGGCGGCATGGGCGGCATGGGCGGCGGTATGTACTAGAACGATCATCCAATAAGTTATCTGTTGAAGCCTTCTCGCGCGAGCGAGGAGGCTTTTTTTCTGTTTGACAGCAGCGGCGCAGCCGCGTTACATAAAATCGCGCAGCGATTCTATTTCCGGAGAAAATGCCATGGACTACAAAGCAACTTTGAACCTTCCTAAAACAGACTTTCCTATGAAGGCAAATCTTGCCAAACGTGAGCCTGAGATTCTCAGGACATGGGAGGCAACAGGACTTTACGAACAGATCCGGAAGGCATCCAAGGGCGGACCGCGTTTTGTCCTGCATGACGGCCCACCTTATGCCAACGGGCATATCCATATTGGAACGGCTCTTAACAAGATCTTGAAGGACATGATCATCAGATCTCGTCAAATGGATGGATTCGACGCACCTTATGTGCCGGGATGGGATTGCCACGGTCTTCCCATAGAACACCAGGTTGACCAGGAACTGGGGGAAAGAAAAAACACAATGAGCCAGGCTGCAGTTCGAAAGCAATGCCGGGCCTACGCCGAAAAATTTATTGCGATTCAAAGGGAAGAGTTCAAAAGACTGGGCGTCATGGGCGAATGGGATAATCCTTATCTTACCATGAGCCACAGCTATGTGGCGACTATCGTACGGGAATTCGGCAAATTTGCCATTGATGGAAGCCTTTTTAAGAGTAAAAAGCCGATATACTGGTGCAGCACTTGCAAGACAGCGCTGGCAGAAGCAGAAGTGGAATACGAACCTCGAACCTCTCCGTCCATCTATGTGAAGTTCCCTTTTCTTTCGGACATTAGCGGCGAGATCTGTTCCCTGACGGGGAAGAAAATCTACCTGGTTATCTGGACCACAACTCCATGGACTATTCCGGCCAATCTTGCGGTTGCCCTTCATCCTGATTTTCAATACGTGGCAGCGCAGGTGGACGGCGGCGAGGTTTATATCTTGGCTAAAGGCCTTGTGGAAAGCGCCATGGAGGCTTTCGGGATCAAGAATTATGAGATATTGGCTGAAATTGATCCCAAAAAGTTGGAGCACGGCATTTGCCGTCATCCGCTTTATGATCGCAAGTCTTTGATCATCTTGGCCGATCACGTGACCTTGGACGCGGGAACGGGTTGTGTCCATACTGCCCCGGGGCACGGACGTGAAGACTATGAAGTGGGCCTGGCTTATGACCTGGATATCTACTCTCCTGTGGACGATAATGGCTGCTTTACCGAAGATGTTGACTTTTTTTCCGGCACGTTTGTCTTTCGTGCCAACGACGCGGTTATTGACAGGCTGACGGAAGCGGGAATGCTCATCAACAAGGGGGAAATAGAACATACATATCCGCATTGCTGGCGGTGCAAGAAACCTGTAATTTTCCGTGCTACTGAACAATGGTTTATCTCCATGGAAAAGATGGGTCTTAGACACAAAGCCCTTAGTTGTATTGACCAGGTCACCTGGATTCCCTCTTGGGGCAGGGATCGCATACATGGCATGATCGAAAACCGTCCGGATTGGTGTATTTCCCGCCAGCGTTCCTGGGGTGTTCCCATCGTGGCTTTTTATTGCAAAAAATGCGGTTCATGTCTTATCACGCAGGAGATCATCGATCATGTGGCAAGACTCTTTGAAAAGCACGGAGCTGATGTCTGGTTTGATGTCGAGACTTCTACGCTCCTGCCGGAGGGAACAAAGTGCCCTGAATGCCAGGGAGAAGCATTTGAGAGGGAAAAGGATATCTTGGATGTTTGGTTCGATTCTGGTGTTAGCCACACGGCTGTGCTTGAAAGCAGGGATTATCTGACCTGGCCGGCAGACATGTACCTGGAGGGAAGCGACCAGCATCGTGGATGGTTTCACAGCGCCCTTCTTACCGCAGCGGGCACTCGCGGAAGAGCGCCTTACCAGACTGTGCTTACTCACGGTTTTGTTGTGGACGGCAATGGCGAAAAAATGTCCAAGTCCAAGGGGAATGTGATTGCACCCAGCGAGATTATCGACAGATACGGTGTCGAAATCCTTCGCTTGTGGGTTGCGGCCTCGGATTACCAGGACGACATAAGGATTTCGGAAAAGATTCTCAAGCAGCTTACGGATGCCTATCGCCGGATTCGCAACACAAGCCGGTTTATCCTGGGGAATCTTGGCGATTTTGATCCTGCAACAGATGTCGTTCCGTATTCCGATATGCTGGAGATTGATCGATTTGCCCTTCAGCGTCTTCAGGAGTTGGTGAAGCGATCTCGCGCAGCCTATGAGACCTATGAGTTTCACAGTGTGTATCACGGCTTGTACAATTATTGCGTATTGGATTTGAGCGCTTTTTACTTGGATGTCTTGAAAGACAGGCTCTATACGTCGCCGCCAGGATCCAGGGCCAGACGCTCGGCTCAGAGTGCGCTCAATATCATTCTCGATACTCTGACACGTATCCAGGCGCCCATCCTGGTTTTTACGGCCGAGGATGTGTGGGCGCACATGCCGAAAACGAACGCAAGGCCAGCCAGTGTCCATCTTGCTGCACTGCCGGAGGTGAACGAGTCATTTGTGGATGCCAACCTGGCCGAAAGATGGGAATATCTCCTGGCTCTCAGGGGAGATGTGAGCAAGGCCGTGGAAGAAGCCAGGGGGCAAAAGATGATCGGCCACTCGCTTGATGCCGCGGTTACGCTGAGTTTGCCAAATGTATTCGTTGAAGCAGTGCAGCCCACGGTTGAAGAACTGCGCACGATCTTTATTGTCTCAGAGGTGACCATAGTATCCGGTGAACAATTGGACGGCGCTTACCAGAGCACGAGTATGCCGGATCTTAGGATTCGTATCGATCGTGCGGCTGGCGAAAAATGCCAACGTTGCTGGATACATGATCTTTCAGTGGGCGCTGACGAGATGCACAAGACCATTTGTTCGCGCTGCGTGGAAGCTCTGAAGGCTGCCGAAGTTTGAAACGAAAATATACTACCCTCGTCCTGGTTGCCGGCGTCACAATCTTGGTTGATCAGGTGACCAAGGCAATTGTCATGCGCGCTTTTTCACTTCATGAAACCCTGGAAGTCATCCCTGGTTTTTTTGCGCTAACTCAGATTCGGAATACTGGTGGCGCCTTTGGATTGTTGGCCGGGGAAGCGGCACGGTTTCGAACCCTGTTCTTCCTGGTGGTTTCCTGTTTGGCCCTTGGAATTATTCTTTACTCTTACAGGAGACTTGCTTCCACCAAGCCGTGGGTGGCGGTAGCGCTCGCTATGATTTTTGGGGGAGCCTTGGGAAACCTCATTGACCGTCTCCGTTTCGGAGAGGTAATCGATTTCCTTGACTTTTATGTTGGCACAGCACATTGGCCGGCCTTTAACATCGCTGACAGCGCAATCTCGGTGGGAGTCGGCATATTGTGCCTGAACGTAGTGTTGCGAAAGATCTGATATGCATCCCGTCCTCTTTCACGTAGGTCCATTTGCCCTCCACACATATGGCGTTTTTGTAGCCATGGCTTTCCTCTCGGCCATAGGCCTGGCGCTAAAAGAAGCGCGGAGGGTTGGTGAAGATGCCGATCAGATCCTGGACCTGTGTTTCTACATTCTTATCGCTGCGATCGTAGGCTCCCGAATACTCTATGTCGTGATTGAATGGCCTGCCTTTGTAAACGACCCTGTTGAAATCGTGCGCATATGGCACGGCGGACTCATATTTTACGGCGGCTTTTTCGGCGCGGTCGTGACAGCGTTGTGGTATGTCAGAAAAAAAGGACTGCCGGTTTGGAAGACCGCTGACATCATAGCGCCCTCTATTGCCTTCGGGCAATTTGTGGGGCGCCTTGGGTGCTTCTCTGCCGGGTGTTGCTATGGGAAACCTTCCAGCCTTCCCTGGGCCGTTACCTTTACACATCCCGAGTCCTTGGCGCCCATAGGGATAGCTCTCCATCCAACCCAGCTCTATTCGTCTCTGAACGGCCTTGTGATCTTTGGGCTTCTCACAGGACTAACGCGTGTCAAGAGGTTCCAGGGCCAGATTTTTTGGACGTACGTTTTGCTCTATAGCGTAACCCGATCTATCATTGAGTTTTTTCGAGGAGATGACCGGGGCATACTCCTGGGAGGCATGGTTTCCATATCTCAGTTTATCGGTGTGATCACGGCGGCAATTGCCGTAGCCATGATCGTAGTACTGACGAGGCGGAAACAATAACAAATGACGACCGAGGCTAGTTATAAGAATCTATCCGAGATCTTGGCCGAGATCCAAAGAGGCAACGTTGCTCCGGTTTACCTTTTGTACGGTGACGAATTTCTCTACAAATCTGCCTTTAAGCCCCTCTTGGATGCCATAGTGCCACCAAAGGAACAGACCCTCAACTATGAGGCGCTGGACGGGGCAACGGCAAGTATTCATGAGGCTGTTGAACGTCTGAATACATTTCCCCTTTTTCCTTGTTCTAAGGTGATTGCAGTTCATGACACACAGGTGTTCTATTCAAAAGTGACCGTTGATGAACTCCTTACAAAATCAAAAGAGGCATTTGAAAAGGAAGACTTAAAGGGGGCTGCCCGGTGTTTCCTTCACATGCTGAGCGCGACCGGGCTCTCCCTTGAGACTGTGGGCCATGAAGACCTGGAGAAACTCCTGGACAAAGCCTCCGGGAACCGTATCCAGACTGTCAAAACGGGTGCTGGCACGTGGCTTGATCAAGTAGTTGATTATTGCCTTCGGGAACAGATGAAAGCGCCGGCTAATGAGGATGAGGGCGATGTCTTGAGTGAGGCTATCATTGCAGGTTTTCCCAAGACCAACCATCTTTTTCTTACTACGGAATTTGTTGACAAGCGCAGGAAGCTGTACAAGGCGATAAAGAAAATCGGAGTGGTCATCGACTGCTCAATCGCTCAAGGGGAACGTGCAGCCGATAAGCGCGAGCAAAAAGAAATCTTGAAAGCCCATATGAAGAAGACTCTGACACGGGTGGGCAAGACCATGGCGCCTCGCGGTTTTGAGGCCTTGTATGAAAAGACAGGCGCGAGCCTGCGTAGCTTTAGCAATGAAATGGAAAAGCTGATCGCGTTTGTGGGTGATCGCAATGAGATTCTGGTCGATGATGTTCAACAGGCATCAGACAAATCCAGGCAAGACCCCATCTACGAACTCGCCAATGCAATTGGGGAAAGGAACTCACAAAAGGCGCTCTTCTATGTAGATAGCCTCTTGGAAGCCAACTTGTTTCCCCTTCAGATCCTGTCATCTCCAATCAACCAGGTGCGGAAGATGATTCTGGCAAAGGATTTCATTCGGGGGTCGTCAGGAGAGAGCTGGAAGACGGGGATGAATTACGGGAGTTTCCAAAGGGCAGTATGGCCGGAACTGGACAAGCGTAAAGGAGATCTTCTGACCGGCAATGCGCATCCTTATGCTGTTTACATGACTCTCGTGCACTCTGAGAACTATAGCTATGAGGAACTTGCCAAGGCTATGGAAACCCTCCTGGATACTGATCTGAAACTCAAGACGAGCGGTCAGGATGCCAAGCTCATTTTGGAGCGTGGCATCCTGCAAGTTTGCGGCATTCCTGTCAACGCATCTACAAACTTTCCAGGTAGGCTAAATCCTTTGTCTGAGAGTTCTTCGTGCCGATGACAAGAATCTGGGTTTTCTTGCCAGGATCGCGCCTCCAGTAGATCCTTCCTCTGTAGCCAAATTCGCATTCAAAGGCCGGTCCAGCCCCTTTTTTGGAAAAGACCTTCCTCTTTACGGATAGTTGGTTGGTATTTTCATTTATGTTGTGGATAAATTCTTCAGCACGGAGTTGCAGATCGCCTTGCAGGTTCAGGAACCCTTCTACGGCTCTGGGCTGAATTTCAAGATTCTTGTACAGAGTTTTGAACCGCTTCGTTATGCTATTGATCTGCTTACGTTGTTTCTTGGTTGGGACTTTCTGAGAAGACTCTATCCGTTCCAATTCCTTTGCAAGGCGGGTGACCTCATCTTCTAGTTTTTCTTTAAGGGCAATGTTTTCGTGGAGACTTTTTTCCAGCTTTTCCATTTCTGTCAAAGCCTCATCTTCAGTAGCCCGCACCCTGTCGCTGGCCAAGCCGAGTTCACCCTGAAGCCTATCAATTTCATCCTGTTGAAGCTTTTGTGTATCCGTGACGTCCATCAGATGTTGTTGGGTGGCAGTCAACTTACTGGTTGCAGCTTCAAGAGCTTGCTGGTTCCGAAGGCTTAGCTGCTGGGCTTCCCTGGCGCTTACACGGTATGCCCGGTAGAGCAGGGAGGCGAAAACAACGATGTAAAAGGCAAGGACACTGTTTGCGAGCAAGGTGTTTCTAGGTATCTGTACGATGACGGAAAGCTCAAGCCCCTGGTTCATAACCTCCAAGTTCTTTTGCGCAACCTGAATCATTTCTGTGGGGCCAGCGGGTGGCTTCTCAAAATGGAGTGCATCTGAGTCAAATGGATAAAGCGCTTCTTGGCTGGAAGGTGGATAGAGCCAACTGCCGGTTCTGGTCTTAACTGCGATTTCAGGCAAGACACCCCATTTCAAAGCGAAAAGTGAAGCAAGATGCCGATCAATGTTTTGTTGGATTTCGTCTTGAATGCCGATACGGCCCTGAAGGAGGGATCTTGAGTCGGAAATGAGCACGCCTTGCAACTCAGCAGTCCATTTCTTCTCAAAAAGTGTTTCCAATCCCTGGAGGGACAAGATGTACAGAAGAGGGGGCAAAAGGATGCAAGAAAAAAGAACGCGAAAAGAAAGGTGTTTCAACTGTCAGGCTCCTAAGGCTCCTAAGATTCTGATGCTTTGATTTCTGCGAGGAGATTGCCTGCCGCTTCTCGTTCCGCAAAGGGATGTTCGATTTCAAGCGCAGTATTCAAAGCCTCAACAGCTTGCTCTGCCTCATTGTTTTTCCAGTGGGCCAGGCCCAGGTGATAGAGTATTGTAGGATTCCGTGGCATTTTTTCTGCGGCGTCACTCAATTCGGAAATGGCGCTGGCGTAAAGGCCTTTGACAATAAAAGCAAGGCCGAGGGTGTCCGCAACACTGGGGTCATCCGGCAAGCGCGCTTTCGCTTTTTTTGCAAGGTTTAAGGCACGATCCGGATCCTGCCCTTGTTGGAGAAGCAGCCAGGCCAGGTTGTTGGCGGCAGGTGCGAAGTTGGGGTCAATTTCCAAAACCTTTTCATAGGTCCGGCGCGCGTTTGCAGTATTTCCTTCTGCGTCATATATTGCACCCAAAGCCATACGGGCCTGGATGAATTTTGGTCGTTTTTCCAGGATTTCCTGGTACTGGGCGATTGCCTTGGCTGTTTCATTTCTGGCCAGATAAAGACGGGCCAAGGATAGATAAGGAGCTACCAGATCGGAGTTTAGCTCCAGCGCTTTCTTGAAGGCCGTCTCACTTTGCCTATAGTCCTTCCGCGAAAACAGGACACTGCCCTTCATTTCAAGGAAGATAGCTGCCAACTTGGGTTTTTTTTCATTCTGCCGGATTCTATCATCCAGAAATGAAACCGCTTGGGCAGTCTGTTCTTGGGCCATGAGCAGGGAGACCTTTGCTGCCAGAGCGCCTATATGATCATCTTTCAAAGTCAGCACTTTATCCAAGAGCTTCATTGCCTCGCCATAGCGTCGTTCATGGCGGTCCAGTTGGGCCAACTGGTAGTAAGCCGCAGGATCTTCAGGACGTATCTCCGTTGCATGTAAATAGGCATTCCGTGCTTTTTTGAAATCCCGCTTTAAAAGATAGGCGTTAGCCCTTAACAAATGAGCTCGCAAGTGCTTAGGATCTCTGGCAAGAACTACCTTGACATGCTCAAGGGCCAAGTCTGCCGCGCGTTCGGCAAGGTAAGCTTCAGCCAGGAAGATTCGGGCATTCAGATTGCCGGGATTATATTCCACGGCTTTGAGCAATGCCCCTTTTGCCTTGTTGTGTTCTTTTGAGGCCAGATACACAAGCCCAAGATAGTAGTACGCACCTGAATGACTTGGATGGTCCCTGACTATGGCTTCAAGGACGTCTGCTGCCTCTGGTAGTTGTTTTTTTCTAAAGAGCAGACGCGCTTTTAACAGACGAGCTCGCAGGTTGCTGTCATCCTTTTTCAGCACTACATCAATAAGCCGTTGCGTTTCTTCCGGTCTACCACTGTCCATGTACAGAGATGCAATGGCATTTTGAATCTCAAGGTTTTCCGGTTGCAGTTCTTGTGCTTTCTGCATCCACTCGATGGCCTGTTGCCACTTTTTCTGAGACGCATAAAAAGCGCCCAGGGTCATCTTCGAACCCACGCGGTCAGGCGACGTTTCAGCCATCTTAAGGTAGGTGTCCTCGGATGCCTTGGAATTGCCCCGACGGAGATAGAAGTTTCCCAATTGACCAAGGAGAGCGATGTCTTCCGGGTTCTTGGCAATGGCGTTTTGAAATTCTCTTAGTGCTTCGTCAAAATCCCCTCGATGCTCATAAAAACGGGCGAGTTCAAGTCTGACGGCAGGGTCCTTCGGGCTGGCAGTTACAGCCTCTGTGAGATAATGTTTGGCCTCAGCAAAACGTCTTTGGCTTCCGGCGATACGTGCAAGCAAGATGTAAGCTCTGACATTCTTTTGGTCCAGGAGCGTCACTTCCTTGAGGACTTCTGCGGCTTTTGAGGGCTTGCCCTCCTGGAGGAGGACACCCATCCTCAAAAACAAGGCATCGATGTTTTTTGCCTCTTTTTCTAAGACGAAATCCGCCTTTTCGCCGGCCTCTTGCGTTTTTTTGCCCACAAGATAGAACTGGCCCAGCTTGAGCTGAGCATCCAAATTATCAGGATCCAGGTCAACTGTCCTGGAAAGTTCCCCAAATGCCTGTTTGGGCTGGGCAGTCTTTAGATAGGCCTGGGCAAGATGGTAATGGCCCTGCGCAAATTTTGGTTCAGCCTGGATGGCATTCTTGTACTCAATAATGGCTTTCTTGAATTCCTGCTTTTCAAAATAGTCATCTCCCCTCTTCATGTGCTTTGCCCGTTTCTCGGCAGGGTCGCTGCTGCAGGAGAGGATAGAAAGTATGAAAAGGATGAAAAAAACGGTTTGGCAATAACGGCTGCAAAAAAGCCTCATGTGAACCTCCGTTACGTTAGTGTCGTATTTTTTTATCGTAGAACTAAACAAGCAAGCATCTTGCCAAGGTGAACATTATGGTTCTATTTCGCCAGGTGGATTACTCGCGATTTAGTCGGAAAGGGGTTGCAAGATAATGTCTTTCGCCTCAAAGATAGACCTGCACTCAGCGCCGCTGCTGCTATAAAAAAAAGCGTCATCCTGGGTATGCATGCCCACAAGATTTGAACGTCCAAAAACCACATCCGTTTTCACTTTGCCCTTAAGGTCATATCCATGGTGGGAAAGTACAACCAGGTCAGGGGCCTTATCGATATGAGGCCCGTGATAAAGCACCTCTTTGAAGTATATCTTCCTGGCAATTTTCTTACCATCTTCGAAAGTAAGTTCTTCGAGTCCTTCCATGATCTCCTGCCGCACCCGCTCATAGTCAGCGCGATCGACTGTTCCCAGAGGATATTTTTCTTTAAGATTAACATAGATTCGAGAAGGGTCCATGACAAAAGCCGTGGATCCCGGGCCGATATCCATAATGCTGTCAGGTTCCGCTTTCTGGTATTTCAAGTATCCATTTTCCTCCAGCCAGCGATTCAGGTACACCTCGGTTTTGATACCTGTAAAACCATGGTCGGAAAGCATGTAAAACGTGTTAAGTCCATCCTCCGAACCATCCAAGCCCAGGAATCTATCGTACATACGGCCTACAAATCGATCCACCTCTTCATAGTAGTCCAAAAATGCCCGGTGATAGTGATGCTGCCCCTGTTCATAGGCATCCCACAGGAAATGCATCAATCGGTCAGTGCCTGTGACTACTACGATAAGAACGTCCCAGTCGATTTCTTCCCATAGTAAGTCGACAGCCCCTTCTCGCCCCTTAAGTGTGGCATATAGATCTTCAAACAAGAACTCGTGGTCTTGGCGTGCCTTCATGGTATCGACGTCGATACGGTAGTTCATTTCATTCAAGCGCGGGATGAGAGCCTTTGGGTATACTGCCTTGTTGATGTCAATAGCCACAAATCCGGATATGAGGGCCCCCTCTATTCTGCGTGCAGGATAGGTGGCAGGCATATTGATCACCACGGTTTTTTTGCCCTGTGCAGCAAGGTTTTCCCACAGCGGGGGCGCCTTGAGATGGGTAAAATTCGGAAAATACATCTTGTAGGTTCCGGGTTCGAAGTCCATGAACCCGAAAATTGCATGTTCACCTGATTGGGCGCCTGTCATGAAAGATGACCAGGAGATTGATGAGATTTCCGGAATACAGACACTTGTTTGGCCAAAGTATCCGTTTGCGAAAATTGAGGCCATGTTCCGGATGTGGCCTTTGCTTTGCAAATCTTTCAGCAAGGTGTAGGGCACTCCATCCAGGCCGACCACAACTGCACGCGGTTTCGCTTTGCTTTTGAGCTTGTCTAAGAAACCCACTTGTTTTTCTCCTTTCTACGTACCGCCAGTTTGAATTTCAATCTCAACTCGCCGATTCGCCGCCCGGCCTGCGGTTGTTGCGTTTGGCTCACGCGGGCTTTCTGCTCCCATGCCGATGGCGCGTATTCTCAAAGGGCTGGTTCCCCTTGCCACCAAGTAGCTCTTTACGATATTGGCCCGAAATTCAGAGAGTTTTTTGTTGTAATGGCGTCCCCCCAGTGTGTCCGTGTATCCCCTGACAACAATCTCAATATCGAGGTTTTGCGACATAGCCGCAGCAAGCCTGTCAAGATCGCCATATGCCTTTGGCAGGAGTTCATTCGTATCGTAGTTGAAGGGAACAATCAGGTTGGAATCTGCAGAAAATATGGGGGCATCGCTGTTCTTGGCCGGATTTGGTCCGCCTGCCTCTGTAATATCTTCTTCTGTGAAGACCCCATCAGCAGGGTTTGCGTCAAGTGTGTCTGTATTGTCCGCCAAGATTCTGTTTGTGTTGTCGTTGACGGATGTTCCCGCCTGCCAAGACCTGGCGGGCAGGTCCTGGTGTGTGTCATCACCGGCCGGTTCAGGTAGCATTGTATCACGTGCTTCTGCTGGGGTGACAGGGCGATGCATTTGGAGGTGTTCTGATTCCGGCGCTTCAGTCTTCGTGATTTGATTTTTTGTGCTTGTACGTTCCGGGTTGGTGAAAAACCGGCCGTAATAGTCTCTGGCATCCTTGATATAGTCTTTATGTCCGGTAGTTGCCAGATACCAGCAAAAGGCGACAACAAACATTAATCCGGCATAAAAGGCCGGCCTTAATAAGAATTTTTTTCTCTTTCTCGGCATGGTGGGCAGGTGTGGAAGCTGGTTCAGTCTTTTTTCACCCGGCAATGTAAGCTCTTTGGCACATTCTTTTACAACAGTGGGGGTAATCGATTCCAGGTCTCTCACATAGCCTGTCAATAATGCATGGTCGCAGATGATATTGATAAGACGCGGATAGCCATAAGAAAAAGCGTATATCTCACGAATTGATTTTTTTCTGAAGATCTCTTTCTCGGCGCCGGCGATCTTCAAGCGATGCCTGACATATTCTCCCGTTTCAGTCTCAGTTAACGGCTTGATTTGGTACGTAATCGTAATTCGTTGCCGGAGAGCCCTGCACCAATTCTCCATTAACATTTTGTTGAATTCATTCTGGCCCACAAAGAATATGTTCAGAAGTTTTGAGTCTTCCTTTTCTATGTTAGACAGCAGCCGGATTTCCTCAAGGAGATCTCTGGAAAGCTCTTGTGCTTCATCAATAATCAGCAAGACAGTCTTGTCATTTGAGTGAGCGCTATTTAGAAACCGGGTGAACCTTGAAAGAAAATCGACTTTCTTGCTGAATCTGCCCTCAATTTCAAAGACCTCTGCAAGAAAATTGAAAAACTCCAATTTCTCCAACCTGGGATCCACAACGGTTGCAACGATAGTATCATGGTCAAGTTGCCGGAGCAGCGTCTTGATGAGTGTTGTCTTGCCTGTGCCCACGTCACCAGTGAGTAACAGGAAACCCTTCTTATCAAGAACGCCATATCTGAGTGTTGCAAGGGCCTCTTGGTGTTTTTCGCCGAGCCAGAGGAACCTCGGGTCCGATGTTATCTGAAATGGTTTTTCAAGCAACTTGTAGTGGGATAGATACATGACCTACATATGTTACATATAGCCGAGAGATCGCAACTGTGACATGATCTGTTCTTTATTCTGGCCTCTGCCGGCACGTTCAGTGGTGTTCTCGAGGTCTTGTTCCCAGGCCGGGATATCGGAGTCTTTCGTCGTGGATCCCTTTGCGCCCAAAGATCTATAGCCCTGGTAGTAAAGAGAGCAAAATGGGATACTATGCTTGTGGATGGCATTCCAGATATCCCGTTCCTTGAAATGCAAGATGGGATGCACCCTGATGTGGTCCGGATCTTTCCTTGGGCTGAAATAGGCTTCCTCAATCCTTGCTTCTTGCTCATCCCATCGAATAGCTGTGGATAGCGCCTTAACGCGGTTTTCTTCCATGAACACATTCATGGCCACTGTTTTCATGAGGTGATTGCCCACGTACGATTCAGGTTCGAAAGGAAACGAATCTTCGTTGTAGTTCAACCTCTGTATTTCCTGCTGGTTTCTTTCGTTCAGGTCAGCCACTCGAATCAGGTCTCCAACATTTTGTGCCTTGTCGCTCACATCAGTATTTTTTGCAATACACACATCAACATTCCATGCCTTCTTCACTTGATCCACTAGATCCAGTATCTCTTCAAATACGTGGCCTTCATCAATGAACATGGCCCGAGGTACGGGCTGCCCCAGTTCTTCGCAGACCTGCTTGTATAGCCACACCATTGTGGTGCTGTCTTTGCCACCCGTCCAAGCCAAGAAAAGCTGGTCTCGGGAAAACATCTTCAGGGCCTCCCTTATGATCTTCTTCGACTTCTCGATTTTTTCTTCCAAGGTCAGGTTCATCAAACGTTCCGTGTCTTCCTGCATTGCAGACGCTCCTTTCTCATACTAAGTTTTTGTTTATATCACTTATCGGTCAAATACTCAAGATGCTTCAGATTTTTTGTCTGTACTCAGGCTCATCCAAAATGGCGAACGTGCGTCACCCCCTCGTGGAAGTCTTCCTTGTGTTCAACAGCGAAAGTGATATATATGGCCCCATCATGGTGCAACTCAGTATTTTCAAAAGGCTAACCATCGGATATCTTGCAATTATGTTATTTGTTGTCTTTCTGGGGGTTTATGTTACGTTCAAACTGAATCAGCTAAGTCGCATCACCCACGCAGTCATATCAGTTGAAAGCACCGGTATCAGACTCACGGAAAACCTCTTGGAGGCCTTCTTTTCTCAAAGGAGTTTTGAAAAGAAGTACCTTATTTCCAGAGACCAGGACTTCTACGAACAGTTTTGGAAAATAGAGGAATATTTCTCAAAAGACCTTGAACGACTTGGAAGCCTCATGGATTCGTCTGAAAAAAGGAAATTATTCGCCCAGGCAAAAGAAATGCATGGTCGCTACATTTCTATTGTCAAGAAAGAATTTGGTTTCACGACCGAAGGTCAGAGTTATTCCTATGAAAAACTTCAAGATGAAAAGGAAAGAACTGTTGATGGGATTAACAGGAGGCTGAGAGAGATTATTCAAATGGCCAGAATGGACAGAGACAAGAAATTGCAGGCCTCAAGCCGGATTAGTTCCCGGGTGTCAAGAGTCACGGCCATTACCGCGGCGATAGTCATCGTGATGGGAATTGTCATATCTTTTCTTAACACAAGGAGCATAAATAGTCCTATTCACCTTTTGCGAGAGAAAACCAAGGAAATATCGAAAGGGAAGTTCGAAGAGTTGCCCAATATTTCTTCACCCCCGGAAATCAAGGAACTGGTCGACGCGTTTAACTTGATGTGCGAGCGGCTCAAGGAACTGGACGAGATGAAGGCTGATTTCATAAGTCATGTATCTCACGAACTCAGGACACCATTAACTGCCATCAAAGAGGCCTCCAGCATGTTGTTGGAAGGCGTGTTTCTAAGTACGCCGGAAAAACAGAATTCGCTCTTGACGATTATAAGGGAAGAGTGTGAAAGACTCATAAAATCCGTCAACAATATTCTGGATCTGTCGTGCATGGAAACAAAGATGATGGATTATTACTTCAGGCAATATCGGCTTGTTCCCATAATAGAGGAAGTCGCCCTGAAGTTTACGCCTATTGCCATCAGAAACAAGATCAGCCTTGATTTGGAGCTTTCTCATGATCTGTCTCCGGTCAAGATTGACGAGAACAGGATTGTGCAGGTCATAGAGAACCTGTTGGGAAATGCCCTGAAATATACTTCAGAGGGAGGCAAGGTCATTATTTCTGCTATACCCAAGAAAAATGAGAAGGAGTATGTCAAGGTCTCAATCTCAGATACCGGCCGCGGAATTCTCGAGGGGGACATGAAACAGATATTTGACAAGTTTAAGAGAATAGATGCGGGAAGGGAAACGGCCGGAGGAACGGGCCTGGGCCTTTCAATCGCAAAGCATATCATTGCAGCACATGGAGGCAGAATATGGGTGGAGAGCGAACCAGGAAAGGGAAGTACTTTTTTCTTTACCCTGCCTGTTGTATAGCCCTGCTCCTTGGGATTTGGGGATGTGCTACCTTTCCTGGATGGGCTAAAACGCCCCTGGCTAAAGGTGAAAGGCGTCTTGCGAGGGCGAAAACCCTTTATGCCAAGGGAGAATATGCGGCCTCTTTGAAAGAGACACATGAGGTATTAAGGATATATTATCAAACCCTCGGGAATAAAGCGCTCATGCAGGAGGGTTTGATTTACGCTTGTCCCAAGAATCCCGAGCAGGATTACCAGAGTTCCCTGAAGTCCTTTCGCAGGCTGATCAAGGAGTTTCCACGAAGCAAGGAAAGGGCACAGGCAGAGGTTTGGGTGACGCTTCTTCAAGAGATTGTGGACAAAGACATCATGTTTCAGCAAGAAATCAGAAACAAAGACAGTGGAATTGCTGAATTGACGAAACAAAACAGCCACCTGGAAATGACCCTCAAGAAAGAAAAGACAAGGGTAAAGGAACTGGAAAGCCAGGTACAGAGACTAAAGGCCCAGGCGAAGAGATCAGACGTTGAAGCAGAGAAACTAAAGGAGCAGTTGTTGAGGCTAAAGGAGATCGACCTGGGGATAGAGGAAAAAAAGAGTCAGGCAAAATGAACAATGCGAGGGAATGAAGATGGACAAAATCTTGGTCTTAGATGATGATCAAAACCTCCTTCAGGTCATAAAGATGAGACTGGAGGCCAACGACTATCAGGTTGCCACTGCTATTCAGGCGAAAGATGCACTAGAGACAGCGAAGACAAAAGGGATTGATCTGGCCCTGGTAGACCTTAAACTTGCCGGGAAAAATGGCATTGAGGTCATGGAGGAGCTTCATCAAATAAATCCCGAGATACCCATTATAATCCTCACTGCCTACGGAACGATCAAGAGTGCGGTTGAGGCAATGAAAAGAGGGGCGTACAGCTATTTAAGCAAGCCTTTTGACTATCATGATCTCCTGCTGCAAATAAAAAACGGATTGGAAAAGAGTCGGCTCTCAAAAGAGGTTTCGAGGCTCAGGAATATGGTAGAGGGGACATATAGCTTCAAGAATGTCATCGGCAAAAGCGAAAAGATGAGAAAGGTGTTGGCAGAGGTGGCGCTCGCGGCTGAGAGTGAGTCGAGCGTCTATATCGAGGGGGAAAGCGGCACGGGCAAGGGGTTGATTGCCAAGACCCTGCATGTCGCAAGTTCAAGAAAAGATGGTCCCTTTGTTGCTATTAATTGTGCCACTATCCCTGAAAATCTGCTGGAAAGCGAGCTGTTTGGTTATGAGAAAGGGGCATTCACCGGGGCCACGCGGAGCAAGAAGGGATTTTTCCTCCAGGCCGACAAGGGCACCCTCTTTCTCGATGAAATATCACAAATGCCTGCATTCATGCAGGCCAAGCTGCTCCGGGCATTGGAGGAAAAGGAATTTTATGCCTTGGGGGGAGAAAAACCAGTAAAGGTGGACACGAGGATCATAGCGGCTTCCAATAAGAAAATGAAGGAAGAGGTAAAGATGGGCCACTTTCGAGAAGACCTCTTTTATCGAATACACGTTATTCCCATTGAACTTCCTCCCCTGAGACAGAGAAAAGAAGATATACCACTCTTGGCGGAATATGCTTTACAGAGAATCACCAGCGAGAATAAGAAGCGCATAAAAGGTTTTTCTCCAGGTGTGCTGCAAAAACTGATGTCGTACTCCTGGCCCGGCAACGTAAGGGAGTTGGAAAATACTGTTGAATGTGCGGTTGCCATGGCAAGGCACGATGTCATCACAGAAGACCTGATCCTTCCCACACATATGACCGAAGAGGACCAAGTAGGTTCTTCCACAGAGACAAAACAGGATTTTGAGAAGAACTACGCTATTGATATAACAGAAGGGGACCGAGTAAGGTCTTTCAAAGAGGCAAAACAGGGTTTTGAGAAGAACTACGTTATGGAACTAATGGAGCTGACCAATGGCAATATCAGCAGGGCAGCAAAACTGGCAGGGAAATACCGGGCTGATTTCTATGATATCCTAAGAAAATATGATCTGAATCCAGAAAATTTTAGAAACAAATAAGGGAGGAACTCTCCCGCAGGAAAATTCCTTCACGCAAAAAAATAGATTCCGTATGCATTTCCCTTCATTCGAAGTAACTGCCTGAACCAACCCCAAGGTCATATCGCCCCCAGGTGTGAAAAAACTGCCGCTTCCACAAGTCACCGTGAAAAAATTGCCACCTCCAGAGCGCACGAAAAACAAGGCATTTCTAGGGGCTTACACTGTGGTGTCCAATGTATCTTATTGAATAAGCAACAAAATGTCTCCGCTTCACCGTTGAATAGAAGTTTCATCTTTTAGGTTGGCACATGGCTTGCTATATGCTAATGGAACAACAATATATTGAGATGATGCACGATCATCACACTACATATTGGGGGTGTTTCCGTTAACGTGCGTGAGTAATCCGTTCGTTAACCTTCGGATGTTTTGCAATTGAAAGATGAAATCTCGATTTGCCCGCTTATTGCCCAAGCGTTTGGTAGTTCTTGTTGCCCTAATTCTTGTCATACTTCCAGGCATCCCAAACGCCTATTCGGCTCAGATAACGCTCGCCTGGTCGCCCAATGATGAACCAGACCTGGCAGGCTACAGACTTTTCTGCCGGGAGGAGGGTCATAGTTACAATTACGACGTCCCGATTTGGGAAGGGGACAAGAACGAAACAAGCTGCACGGTTTATGATCTTGATGAGGATATCAGCTATTGCTTTGTGGTGAGGGCCTTTGATACTTCCGGAAATGAGAGCGGCAACTCGAATCAGGCGTGTTGGCAGTCCTCGCCTCCACCTACCACGCTTGAGAGCTTGTCTATTAGCGGGCCGGACTCGGTGAGCGAGGGAAGCACAGCAAGTTATGCGGCCACAGCCCGATTCAGTGATGGGAGCAGTCAGCCGGCTACAAACAGCAGCGACTGGAGCGAGAACTCTTTGTATGCCAGCATCACCGGAAGCGGGGTGCTAACCACGTCATTGGTGCCGAGTGAGCAGACAGTCACTATTACGGCAAGCTACACCTTTGACGGCGTGTCAAAAACGGCGTTCGTGGTAGTGACCATCTTACCTACGTCGACCACGCTTGAGAGCTTGTCTATTAGCGGGCCGGACTCGGTGAGCGAGGGAAGCACAGCAAGTTATGCGGCCACAGCCCGATTCAGTGATGGGAGCAGTCAGCCGGCTACAAACAGCAGCGACTGGAGCGAGAACTCTTTGTATGCCAGCATCACCGGAAGCGGGGTGCTAACCACGTCATTGGTGCCGAGTGAGCAGACAGTCACTATTACGGCAAGCTACACCTTTGCGAATGTGACAAGGACAGCGCAAAAGACAATGACAATCACAGACATCCCTGAATCGAATCGCCCCCCCCAACAGCCGATCATTATATCTCCTTACCATGGACAAGCCAATGTTTCCATAACCCCGGAATTGTACACTGGCCAGTTTTTTGACCCGGATGGAGACCCTCACGGACGCACCATATGGCAAATTAGCAGCAAAGAGAATGATTTTTCGGAAGCCTTCCTTGTTTTTGCCGTAGACTCCGATTCTCATCTTACTTCATTGATTGTTCCGCGAGCGGTGTTGGATGAAGAAACGGCTTACTACTGGAGGATCAGATTCTATGACAACCGAAACAGCGCATCTGAGTGGTCAGACATTTACTCATTCACAACGCTTTTCACCGGAAATGACGTGGATCCAAAAAATGGCATACCTGATGAGCAAGAAGTTGACACCACGGTAGACCTGGATGGGAATGGGACTCCTGATGTAAATCAGGATGATATCAAATGTGTCAACACGGTGGTAGGAGACGGACAGATAGGCGTGAAAGCAGACCCAAGCGTTGTTTCCATTGAAGCAGTCAAGTCCATTGATCCGGAGACGCTTTCTCATACGGCCGAAATGCCAGACGAAATGCCATTGGGAGTCATCAGTTTTAAATTGAGAGTTCTCAATCCCGGTGATAGTGCAGAGGTAACCGTATATCTATCTGAGGCTGCACCCGATGGCGCTCAATGGTATAAGTATGACTCCGTCAATGGCTGGCAGGCACATCAGTTAACAATATTGTCCGTATTTAGTAGTGACAGGAAATCTGTTACGTTGTTACTTGAAGACGGTGATTATGGCGATGCCGACGGGGTCCAAAACTGCATCATCGTTGACCCGGGCGGCATCGGCCTGACGTATTCATCCTCATCCGGGGACGACAGTACCGACAGTGCTGGCGCTGGTGGCGGCGGCGGCGGCGGATGCTTCATTTCCACTATTGCGTCAGACTTGTGTTCGGTCGGTCAAGCCAATTGACTCCCCGTCCTGCGGTCTAGCGTGAATATGCAAACCGGCAAACCGGTCAACCTCAAACCCCCAAACGAAAGAAATCCCTTTACAAAAAGCGTGGAACCATATATATGGGCTATTGTTTCTGAACACCTACAGTGATGTATAGCTGGAGTGTAGAGGGCCAGGAGTATGGGTCGCAAAAGCCTGCTAAAATCCACGAAAAAAAAGTCTGTGAAACCAAAAGAAGTAGCCGTTTCACAAGAGGCCGAGAGAAAAAAGGCCATCTTGGATGGGGTGCAATTTATCCCTGGCTTGGTCAAAGCCACCTTGGAAAAGGTAGGACTTGCCCAATCTACCTATTACAGGTGGTTGCAACGATACAAGGCCGAAGGTATGGACGGGTTGAATATGGGAAGCCCTGTTTCTGACAAGGTGTGGAAACGGTTCAGTGGGCTGAAAAAGAAACAAGAAGAACAAGCGCGTGCTGATAGCAAATTAAAGGCAGAGGAGAAACGGAAAATGAAAAGCGAGAAAGAGAACGAAAGGATTAGGAAGCTCCTCTTCAAGCGGTTTGATGAGGGGCCATCAAAACCAGGCGCGGAAAAAGAGGGGACTCCCGAACCTGCTAAACCCAAGGCTCGAACGGAAGCGCCTTCTCCGCCGTCTTATACACCTCCACCTGAAGAGCCCATGGATAAGACCTTGAAGTACGCAATAGGCGCTTTTGCATTCGTGTTGGCCATTCTTTTGATGTCTAGTGTGTCGAATTCGAACAAGTTCTATTTCAAACACAACAAGCAGATGATTGAGCTCTGGCAAGGCAGGTTTGCCCCAATGGGGGAAACCCGAGTGGCTAGTTTTTCCGATCCTAAGATCCTTGAGGGTTTGCCAGAGCAAGAGTTTTACACAAGAAAACAGGCATATGGCGTTCTTTCCGATTATCTGGTAGGACGAGCTGACGATATCCTGAATACAGGCCGGACGCCGGATCTTTCGGCTGTCCGGTCATATCTTACGCATGCCTCCAAATACGCCCTTTCTGACTCAGAAAAGCAGGCGATTCGGATGCGTTCGAACAGCATTACTTTCTTGGTGTTATGCGGAAAAGCAAACCTTGCTCTCAGCAAGGGGGCCATGTCAGATTTTGAGACGGCCAAAGGCTGCTTGGCTGAAGCCATTCCTTTTGCCTCAACGGATATTCAAAAAGATATGATCACAAAAAGGCTGGCAGCGATCGAGTACGCCATGGCCTCAAGCAAGATCAGCAAGGGGGAAAAACAACTCGCAGTTCAATATCGAGAAGCCATGGATCGGCACCTCAAGAGGGCTAAAGAATATGACCCGGAGAAGTCCAAGGAGATAGATCAGGAGATGGTCAAGATAAGGAAATGGCTAGAGGAATTTGATAAGAAACACGTCGGAGGACGACGCTAACTGCGGAAAAAATGATGCTATGAAGGGCGGGGCGAAAACCCCCGCCTTTTTTACTTGAAAGTCCCTTGTGCTACGACCACAATGCCCCGAGGCGTCACCGTGAACCTCTTACGGTCTTCTTCAGGATCATATCCGATTTCTGTATCAGGCGGTATGATATTTCTCTTGTCGATGATCGCCTTCATTATTCTACAGTGGCGACCAATTTCCACGTCAGACATGATCACCGATTCACGCACCTCTGAATAACTTCTTACCGTGACATTATATGAGAGGACAGAGTTCTTTACGACGCCACCGCTGATGATGGTCCCGTGTGATACTATAGAATCCAATGCCATGCCTATTCTGTTGGCGCCGATATTCTTAAAGACGGTCTTTACCGGCGGATACTGTGCCTGAAAAGTCCTCAAAGGCCATTTTGAGCCGTACAAGTTAAAGGCGGGCTCCACTCCGGTCAAATCCATGTTTGCATTCCAGTAGGCGTCCAGGTCCCCGACATCCCGCCAATACGAAGAATCCTGTATGCAAGGATTTAGGACACGAACACGGCTGCCATCCTGTTTGACGGTATAAACGAAATCCTCAATTCGGTTTTCCTTCTTATAGGGAAACGCGTGAAGGGAATATTTTTTCAGGGCTTCGGGAATGATATCCTTGCCAAAGTCATCCTTGTCCGAAGACTTCAGGAGGTCAACCAACACAGGGGTTTTGAACATGTAAATCCCCATGGAAGCCAGGGCATGATCAGGATTTCCGGGAATTGGCGTGGGAGATTGAGGCTTTTCCTGGAAACCGGTAATCCGGTAGTCTTCAGCAACTTCTAAAACCCCAAGCCGGTGGGCCTCGGAAATAGGCACTTCAATGACCGAAACCGTAATATCTGCGTCCCTTTCTTCATGATAGGTCCTTAGGTGGCTGTAGTCCATCTTGTAGACGTGGTCACCGGAAAGGACAAGTACATGGTCATTTTCGGAGGTATCTCGTTCTATGAGGTAGATGTTTTGACGTACTGAATCGGCCGTACCTTGGTACCATTGATTTCCAGTGCGCATCTGGGGCGGCACAATCTTCAGGTAGTGGCCCAGGGCATAGCTGAATATGTTCCATCCCGCCTCTATATGTTCGACCAGGGACTGGGCCTTGTATTGAGGCAAAACGATAATCTTATAAATATTGGAGTTAATGCAGTTACTTAAGGTTACGTCAATGATACGGTAAATGCCGCCAAAAGGAACCGCTGGCTTTGATCGGTCTTTTGTCAATGGATAAAGCCGTTCACCTTTGCCACCGGCCATGATAAGGGCGATAACATCGCGCACTTTTTATACCCCTTTCAACACGTCTATCATGCTGAACACCTGACCCTTCGCGCCTTGTTCAATCTTTCCAGCAAGATAGTAAATCGCGTCGATGGTTCCCCCTGCATATATGTCCCGGCCGTTTACGTTATGGGTGAACTGAAAAAAAACCGTGCCGTCCTGGGATCGCAGCGCATAGGTATGCCATCCATGGCCGCCCAGATAGGCCTCGGGAACGCCCCATTTGGTCCGCTGAATCTCGGGGTTTCGCTCCATGATAATCTGGTCTTTTGTAAAAGGGCAGCCCAGTCCGTTGAAGTATCCGATCATGGCCTTGGCAGTTCCGCTAGTGTCTGCTTTGCCTTTTTGGTGGCTTTCCCTGATTTGGAGGTCATATCCTTTAAACACGCCAGGAAATGTTCCGGCAGCGTATTCCATCATGGCCTGGAAGGCAACGATCTGTTTGGCCATGTTTGGGGCAATAACCGCTGCTACGTCAGAGTCCTTGACAGTTTGGACCAGCCGTTGCCTGTCACCACCTGTCGTACCCATGACAAAGGCGAGCCCATTGTCGCAGTAAAAGGACGCATTGTCGTTGACCGCACCGGGATGAGTATAGTCCACACAGATAAATCTCCCCTCCGCCTTCTTGATAGAATCAATCATTTCCTGGCGTTTATCCGGCCGGATCAATGTGATTCGCTCAGAGTCGACCTGGGTTTCATTTGCTGTAATCTCAGGACCCGTCAGGGCATAGGGGAGCAATTTCAGGGCCGAGTCGCGCAAAATGTGTCCAGCTGCTTTGGCGGCCATGTTACCGGGAAGACCGTTTACTATAACCTTAATAGGCTCCATGGTGCACCTCCTTGCCAGTTAATATTGATTTTCCCATATCACAAAAATATGCGGCATTCAAACTACATTCCAGAGATCCAGAACAAGCTTTCTGCTAATCTGCAGATACTCAAACCGGACTGAGTGATTACCACAAAACACTTCCAGGGTAATCGTTCCATCATACCCGATCATCTTCAAGGCGGCCACGGCCTTCCTCCAGTCTACGTTTCCCACGCCCAATGGCATATGATGGTCCTCGGTTGAACGATTATCGGAAAAATGAACGTGCATAATGCGGTGGCCCAAATGCCTGCAGAAACTCCCTGCATCGTCTTGCCCAAAGTTCGTATGACCAAAATCGAGATGCACTTCCAATCCGGGGATCTCTTCAAGGAGGACCTGAAAGGTTGAAACAGAATCAAATGGGGCCTTATAGTTCTCCAATACAAGGGTAAGGCCATGAGCGCCGGCCATTTGCACGACGGGTTTCAATGCCTCAATATTATGTTCCACGAGATCCTGCCTCATACGAGGCGGAGAGGAATAACAAGGATGAATGTTCATGATCTTGGCGCCCAGGGCTGAGAAGAGCTTTGCGCACCGTTCCAACTCCTTGAAACAGGCCTTACGGACCTCATTGATCGGATAGGCGTAGGGAAGACAGGGGTCGGTGTGCCCGACCACGAAAAGACCATATTGATCAAGGAGCGATCTAGTTCTCTCCACATCCAAAGACAGGGTGGGGCCTTCAATGGTAAGATCCAGAAAATCGTACCTGGCTTTTCCAATCGCTTCGATCTCGTCATAGACAGATAAGGAAGGATCATTCATGACGCCGATTTTCATGTCACGCACTCCGTTTTCTCTGAATAGACGACCTTGGCCGTCCGGGCTTTTTTGTTGACTCTGCGTGTCTCAATTGAATATGTTTGAAAGGCAGTGTCAACAAAAAAGATTCTGAAAGTCTATTATGACCGTCCGAAGATTTCTGATCTTAGCGCCCACCGTAGTCATTGCCTTTCTGCTGCAGTCATATTTCTGGGTACCAACCTACGAAGAGCAGACCCGTGGCAACCCCAGACGCCTAAATGAATACATAACCGCATCCATTGGCGATGCCAGCATACTGAACCCGATTCTCTCCTCAGACACAGCTAGTAGCGACATTGAGTCCATGGTATTTGAAGGGCTCATTGATCGGGATGAAGATCTCCGTTTTAGGGGGCGCCTTGCCACATCATGGAATGTTTACGAGGAGGCCTATTTTTATGTGAACGAGGATGCCGGCATTCCGGGCGTCGGCAGGGCAGGGGGCCAGGAAGTGGTGAATCTTTTCCAAAGAGCAAGGGTCGGGGATTTGCCAGTGAGTTCAGAGACCAAGACCTCATTTGATAATATCGAGGAAATCACTGTAATCCCGGCCAGGGAATTTTCCGTGACCAGGGGAGAAAAGGAGGACAAGGACGAAGAGCTAACCATGGCAACCATCAGAGTTCAGGTCCCATCCCGGCTGAAATTCGTGCTCAAGCGGGTGGATCAGGATCTTTTCAAGAATCTCCTAACCATCTTGGGCAAGGACTATTTCAGCTCATTCAGGGGGGAGGATCATCTGAGTATCGACCACGACGAGTGGCAGTGGAAAAAAGCCGAATACGCAAAAGAGATTTTGCCGGCTACGGAACATAATCCTATTGTGGTGTTTAATCTGCGTCCGGGCGTGAGATTTCATGACGGGCACCTGTTTGATGCCAATGATGTAAAATTTACTTTTAAAGCGATCATGGATCCCAAGAACCTGTCTCCCCGCATCGCCGACTACGAACCAGTCAAGCAGGTGGACGTGGTTGACCCGCTGACAGTCCGTATTGTTTATAAACGGCTCTATTCTCCCGCCCTGGGCACTTGGGGCATGGGGGTCCTTCCCGAACATCTCTTGAATGACGAGGCCATGAAAAAGGAGGCTCTTCGTCTTGGCAAGGACCCGGAGGAGTTCTCCATGCGGCAAAGCAGTTTCGGCCGCCATCCCATTGGGTGCGGCCCCTTTGTGTTTCGGGAGTGGAAATCGGATCAGTATATTTTTCTCGAACGCTTTGAGGACTATTGGGATGGCGCGCCCAATTATGAGCGCTACACTTGCCGGATTGTGCCGGATCTTCTCACCCAGGAGATGGAGTTCTATGCAGGCACTGTTGACAGCTATAGCGTACAACCGCACCAGGTGCAACGTCTGAGACAGGATCCTAAATACCAGAGCTTTTCAGGGCTTTCCTTTGGTTACACCTATATCGGCTACAACATGCGCCGTGAACCCTTCAATGACTCGCGAGTGCGCCGAGCCCTTGGAATGGCCATTGATGTGAAAAAAATTATAGATTATGTGCTTTACGGCCAGGGGGAGCGGATAACAGGGCCTTTTGTCAAACAGACCGCCCACTACAATCAGCGCATTGAACCCTTGCCGTATGATCCTGAGGGGGCTTTAAGGCTCCTGGAACACGCAGGCTGGACGCGCAATCAGGACGGCTGGCTTGAAAAAAATGGCAAGAAACTTCAGTTTACCCTGATTACGAATCACGGCAACGACCTTCGCAAGGCAGTCCTTGCCATAGCCCAGGATGCGTGGAAGAAGATCGGCATATATGTAAGAACCGATGTCCTGGAGTGGTCTGTGTTTATCCAGGAGCGCGTGGACAAGACGGACTTTGATGCCATCGTCCTGGGTTGGCGTATGGGAATAGAGCCCGACCTGTATCAGATATGGCATTCGAGCCAGATCAATCCACATCAGCTCAATTTTGTCGGATTTAAGGATCAGAAGGCCGATGATCTCATCATCAAGACACGGCAGGAATACGACTATGACAAACAGGTGGAGTACTGTCACCAACTCCATGAGATCATTGCACGGGAGCAGCCATATACTTTTCTCTATGCGGGAAAATGGACTGCGGTTCTGGACAAACGGATTGTCATTAAAGAGATGGACGCAAGGGGCAATCCGATCTACAAGAAAATCTCCCCGACAAAGACAGGAAACTTCACATTTTACTTTAACAACTGGATCAAACTTCCTAAAATGCCGACTTTTTCTGCAGAGGGGTAGCGAGTGTTATCATTTATAGGCAGAAGCGTTATCCAAAAAATCGTCACCCTGTTTTTTGTCTCAATAGTCTCCTTTTTGATCATCCACCTGGCTCCTGGCGAGCCTAGCCAGGTGGACCCCCTCAATCCGAAGTTTACACCGGAAATCGTTGAACGCTTTCAAAAAGCTTTTCATCTCGACAAGCCTTTACATGTCCAATATCTCTATTTCTACCGGGATCTTTTTACAGGAAAAACGGTCTCCTGGAAGGACAATCAATCGGTTCTGGCAAAGATCTGGGAACGATTTCTTAACAGCCTTCCGCTGTTTCTTGTAGGCACCATCATTACCTGGACGCTCTCCTTTCCAATAGGGATACGTTCGGCCATTTTCAGGGGAGGCTTATACGACCGCTGCACCACGTTTTTTTCTTATCTGTTGATCTCGATTCCGGGCTTTTTCTTTGCCTATGTTCTTATCATTCTTGTGGTTAAGGGTTTTCACGTGCCTGTGATCGGCATGGAGACCTTCGGCCTGGGGAATGCGCCATGGCCACACCTGGTTATGGATCGGATCTGGCACCTTTTACTACCATCAGTTCTTGGCGCCACCGGCGGGATCGCAGTGCTGTCCAGGTACGTGCGAAGCCAGATGCTTGAGGTAGAAGGTCAAGACTATGTGCGCACGGCAAAAGCTAAGGGGCTTCCGCCAGAACAAGTCCACTATAAACATGCCTTGCGTAATGCCCTGTTGCCTTTTGTGACCATGTTCGGACTGATTCTGCCCGGCCTGATTGGTGGTTCTGTGATTATCGAGTCGATCTTTTCCTGGCCGGGAATGGGAAGGATGGCCTATGAGGCCATCCTGGCTCGAGATTATCCTGTTATTCTAACGGTCAATTTCGTTTCTGCGGTATTGGTCCTGGCCGGGACTTTTGTCTCAGATCTCCTTTACCTTGTGGTCGATCCGAGGATACGATTATGACAAGGAAACGGGAATTCTGGCAGCTCTTTGGAGAAAACAACCTTGCTATTGCGGGGCTGATCATTTTCGTTCTTTTCTTTCTTACGGCTCTCGTTGGCCTCTATCTGACTTCAGGTGCGGAGCCGATCATTGATCCTGTTCAGGTCCGACTCCAGGAAAAGCTACGACCGCCCTTGTCCAAACCGAATCTTGAGACTTTGCGGCCTGACGAGGTTCCCGCTCTGGGTGTCTACTTGTTGGGGACTGATGACCTGGGCCGCGATGTATTTGGGAGAATGCTCCAGGGCGCCTGGGTATCCCTGACCGTGGGGTTTGTGGCTGTCGGGATCTCCGTGCTCATCGGCATATTTATGGGCGGCATAGCAGGTTACTTTGGAGAACACCATGTCAGGCTTGACCACATTCTCGCGGCTTGCCTTTTGTTTTCAGGTGGCGCGTTGGTTGCCATGGGCGCAATCAGTTCAGGCGCGGGGCTTCTTGTTCTTGGCCTGGCCTACATTTCTTATGGTCTCTTGAGGAAAAAGACGCGGGTAAGACGAAAAATGCCAAAATGGGTTCGCATACTTCATATAGAGGCCATTTCTATTGACACACTGATTATGCGAATCGTGGATATCATGCTCTGCTTTCCGAGTTTTTTCCTGATTCTTACGGTGGTCGCGCTCCTTCCGGCAAGCATCTACAATATTATGATCGTCATAGGGCTAACGAGCTGGATGGGCGCCACACGTTTTGTGCGCGCTGAATTTCTCT
>Ga0209986_10000111_pt1 | contig 72303 bp, 69 predicted proteins | sample BlataG_FD_183168 | JGI IMG/M metagenome (GOLD analysis project Ga0209986, IMG submission 183168) | Deep subsurface microbial communities from Black Sea to uncover new lineages of life (NeLLi) - Black_00105 metaG (SPAdes) (version 2) | ecosystem: Environmental > Aquatic > Marine > Oceanic >... | reverse complement strand
TCTCATTTGGCTCCTCATGCTATCCTCTTCGTTTTTCTTCCTCGATGCCAATTTGTCGATTAAGGGTCAAAACAACATGATCACCATGGCTGAAAAGCATCTTGGCCTTTGGGGTAAAATTGTTGCGTGGGTTGTCTATCTTCTGCTTCTGTATTCTCTTACTGCGGCCTACATTACTGGCTGCACTCCCCTATTTGTGGAAGTTGTTAAGGATTGGACCGGTTATACCATGCCAAGCTGGCTCGCGCCTTTTGCTCTTCCTGTTCTTTTTGGTGGCTTTGTTTATGCGGGGACGAGCGGAGTAGACCGGATCAACCGTCTTCTGATGATCGGCCTTGTCGCTTCGTTTATATTGCTCATTTTCTTTCTCCCCTCCGAAGTGGATTATAGCAGGCTGACTCACGTGGATTTCCCCGCGCTACAAGTGGCAGTTCCTGTTGTAATCACAGCATTTGGCTATCACATCATCATCCCGAGTTTGACCACCTACCTCAACCGAGATCGAAAAGCCTTGCGGCGTGCGATCTTAATCGGAAGCATGGTTCCCATTGTCGTCTACCTGTTCTGGCAGGTGCTTGTGCTCGGTACTGTTCCTCTTTCGAACTTAGCTCATGCTTTTGTAGAAGGAGAGTCTTCCACACAACCGCTGGCTCGTGTTTTGCAAAGCCCCTTGATCGGCGTTGCGGCAAAGTTCTTCAGCTTTTTTGCGATCATCACTTCCTTTGTAGGAGTGACCCTTAGCCTATCTGACTTTTTAACCGACGGCTTTAAGATCAAAAAGACCCACTCTGGAAGGATACTGGCCATCTTACTGACCTTTATTCCGCCAATCTTTTTCGTCCTTTCATACCCAAGGGGATTTTATTTAGCCCTCAACTATGCCGGTGCCTTTGTAGCGATTTTGCTCGTAATTTTGCCAGCAGCCATGGTTTGGAAGCTGAAAAACTATCAAACCCCTCTCAAACGCCTATTCTTAAGTTTTGTCATGTTGCTTGCCGGCGTCATTGTTTTCTTGGATATCCAGCAAGAACGTGGTAAACTCCGCCCCTTGATAGCGAAGTATTTACACCAGAATGTTTGAATTAGAAACCGAATACGAGCCTAAGGGTGATCAACCTCAGGCAATTGAAAAACTAGCAGCGGGCATCCAGTGTGGTAAAAAATCTCAAGTACTCCTTGGGATTACAGGTTCTGGAAAAACGTTTACTATGGCCAATGTGATCCGCTCTGTTCAGCGGCCAGCACTCATCCTCGCCCATAATAAAACCCTCGCTGCCCAGCTCTATGAAGAGTTTAAATCCTTCTTCCCAAATAATGCCGTTGAATATTTCGTATCCTACTACGATTATTACCAGCCCGAGGCCTATCTGCCTCGCACAGACACCTATATCGAAAAAGACCTCGCGATTAACGATCAGATCGATCGCCTCCGCCTCTCTGCGACCCGCTCGCTCATAGAGCGAGATGACGTCATTATCGTCGCCTCCGTCTCTTGTATCTATGGATTGGGCCTTCCCGAATACTACGGCAAAATGCAGCTAAAATTGGAAGTAGGGCAAGAAGCGCGTCGCGATGAAGTACTCCTGCACCTAGTTGAGACGCATCATAAAAGGGGAGAGTTTGATCTGGCCAGAGGTACATTTCGGGCTCGAGGGGACGTCTTAGAAGTGATGCCCGCTTACGAAGAGGCCATCGCCTACCGGGTCGAGTTTTTTGGTGATGAAATCGACCGAATCAGCAAGATCGATCCGCTCACTGGAAAAGTGCTCGAAAGGCTCGAAAAAATCACCATCTTCCCTGGATCGCACCACGTTACCCCCGAAGACATCCGGGTTAAAGCTCGCGAAACCATCAAAACAGAGCTAAAAGAGCGAGTCGACCAGTTCGAAAAGGAAGAAAAACTCATCGAGCGTCAGCGGATCAAAGAGCGCACTACGTACGATCTAGAAATGATCCGAGAGATCGGCTTTTGCAAAGGGATCGAAAACTATTCACGCCACTTCTCTGGAAGAAATCCAGGAGATCCTCCGCCGTGTCTTCTAGACTATTTCCCAGATGACTTTTTACTCTTTGTCGATGAGTCGCACCAGAGCCTGCCGCAAGTGCGCGCCATGTATAACGGGGACCAAGCACGAAAAAAATCACTCGTAGAATTTGGGTTTCGCCTTCCATCTGCCTATGATAACCGCCCTTTAAAGTTCGAAGAGTTTCACAAGCGGATGGGCCAAGTTGTCTACGTCTCAGCTACGCCAGGAGAATGGGAAGTACAAGAAGCAGAGGGTGAAATCATTCAGCAAGTCATCCGCCCCACGGGCCTTCTCGATCCAATCGTCTCTATAAAGCCAGCTACCAACCAAGTGGATGACTGTCTTGAGGAGATCCGCATCGAAACCGCAAAAGGGGGCCGCGTTCTGGTCACCGTGCTCACAAAAAAACTGGCAGAAGATCTTACTCAATACCTCACCGAGATCGGTGTCAAAGCCAAATACCTCCACTCCGATATCGACACGCTTGAGCGTGTGCAAATCTTGGCAGACTTGCGCAAAGGCCTATTTGACGTTCTTGTGGGTATCAACCTCCTCCGAGAAGGACTTGATTTGCCTGAGGTGACCCTCGTTGCCATCCTCGATGCCGACAAAGAAGGCTTCTTAAGAAGTGCCACCGCCCTCATCCAGACCTGTGGTAGGGCATCTCGCAATTCTGAAGGTAGGGTCATCATGTATGCCGATAAGATCACCAAGTCAATCCAAAGCACGCTCGATATCACCAAAGAGCGTCGCACTATGCAAGAAGAATACAACCAAAAACATGGCATTACACCCACAACTGTTCGACGTGAAAAATCTGAGGGTCTTTTCGCAACCCTTGATGAGGCAATCGAAACACCACGCGCTGGCGAAGAGGGCCCATCCCATCTCACCAAGGAAGACGTTGCTGAAAAAATCAAAGAGTTTGAAATCGAAATGAGACGAGCAGCAAAAGAGCTCCGCTTTGAAGACGCTGCTGATTTTAGAGACCAATTGCAACACTACAAGAAACTGGAACTATTAGAGGGGAATTTATAACGACATGGAAATACGGCAAATACAGAGCTATTTATCAATCCTTCAACAGCCCACGGGTCTTCCCAAAGAATATAAATTGATGGTTGCAGAGCATGCATTAGACCAGCTAAGAAAAAATTGGTCTACAGAAGATCTAAAAGGCGAAGCAAAAAAGCTGCAAGATGTAGCGGAAGGTATATTGGCTTCAATAATGGTAAGACCGTCTACAAAAAGTTTAGACAGTAGAGTTCGCTCGCTAATAGATTTATGGGCAGGACTTAGAGGCTTTGCGCACCGCTGTCAAAAGGCTGTTTTATGAAAACAGTATTGTTTGACTCGTTAACGGTGATGAGCGTAGATCAATTGCAAAGGATTTATGCATCGGAATCAACCTCTGCAAAGGGATTGGCTGCCAAGCAAGTACATCAATTGCATAATCTGTTTGCTTGTCTTAATGAAAATGAGTGGAAGCATCGACTTTCTGCCAGTCTCTCTTATGAGAATCTCCAAAGGGCTGCATATCACTATGAAAATAATCCCGATTTAGAAGTTCCAAGAGAGACCATAAATCTATTCAAAACTGCAATCGAAAATCTAAGACAATATGCGTAATGAAATGAGGAACTATGATAGTACAGTATCGAGATCAGCTACCCCGGGGGGCAAGTGATTTTGCAAGGATCATTACACAGAACAATCAGCTTACGATTTTATTGGCATGTTATGAAAGAGGACAGGTTTCCAATGCGGATCTGAAAATTAGTGCTGTAAATATTTCTGGGGATCTTCCCTTCTACCGAGGAATTCATTTAGATGAACCGGGGTTTAATCAAGCTGTTAAGAACTTGGAAAAGAAATATTCGCTTTTGCAAAAAGAGATTGTTTTTGCCAGTATGCGCAAAGGTGCTGTGTATATGGGAGCTTTTGCAGTATTCTATCTATGCGTAATATTATGGCATACAAGAGCAGAAAAGTAATTGAGGCCAAAAGGCCTTGGTATAAAATCGATTGGCAGGATCTCTTTGCCTTCCGGTGGGTGTTTGTTATGCTTGCGGTGCGTGATGTCAAGCTCCGCTACAAACAAACCCTTCTAGGAGCATTATGGGTCATCTTGCAGCCGTTGATGACAGCGACTTTGTTTTTAGTTGTATTTGGGAGGGTACTATCCTTTTCCAGTGGCTCAAGCCCTTACCTCGTGTTTGCATTTTGCGCCCTTGTCCCCTGGCTCGTTTTTTCTGGGGCGCTGCAACGAGCTAGTACCTGTTTGATCAATGATACAAGGCTGATTACGAGAGTCTACTTTCCAAGGATTTACCTTCCATTGTCAGCAACTTTTGGCATGGGCGTGGATTTTCTCATTGGGCTCGGCATCCTTTTTGGTATGCTCCTCCTTTACGGCATTCCGCTTACGCTGAATCTTACCTTTTTCCCTGTAGTTGCTTTTGTCCTCTTTCTTTTTTCTTCAGCGGTGAACCTCCTGGTTTCATCGATTACCGTTTACTTCCGAGATATAAAGCACATCATCCCCTTTCTTTTGCAGTTTTGGATGTTTGCCTCGCCACTTGCGTATGCAACCGATCTGATCCCCCAAAATTACTACCTCCTCTACTGCCTCAACCCCCTTGTGGGGATCATTGATGCCTTTCGCTTCTCTTTTCTTGGCTTAGAAACTTTTCCCCTCCTCTCTTTTTCCCTATCATTTTTCTTAAGCTTGTTTCTATTTCTCTCTTCTGTAATGGTTTTCCGCAGGATAGAACCCAATTTCGCCGACGTGATTTGATGATTAATACCAAGAAACTTGGAAAAAAATACCGCCTCCAAAACCCCAAGACCACTTTTTGGGCTTTGCAAGATGTCAATCTTGACATAGGGCCTGGAGAAGCCGTGGGGCTGATTGGCGACAATGGCTCAGGAAAAAGCACCCTGCTAAAAACATTGGCTAGAGTAACGGCTCCTTCTACCGGCCAGATCCTCTTAAAGGGGCGCGTCGGTGCCCTTTTAGAAGTGGGAACAGGTTTTCACTGCGAACTGACAGGTAGAGAGAACATCTTCCTCTCGGGTGCGATCCTTGGCATGCGCCGCAAAGAAGTGAAAAGGCATTTCGATGAGATCATCGCTTTTGCCGGTGCCGATCAGTTTTTAGATACTCCTGTCAAAAAATACTCTAGTGGGATGTTTTTGCGCTTGGCTTTTTCTGTGATGGCCCATCTCACAAGCGAAATCCTCCTCATCGACGAAACGCTTTCTGTTGGCGATCCCACTTTTCAGGAAAAAGCCTTAAATAAAATGCGGAGTTTAGTTGATGAAGGGCGTACGATCATCCTTGTTTCCCATCAGCTTGCGATGATCCGCACCTTTTGCTCTCGCGTGATCTGGCTCGAAAACGGAAAAGTCCTCGCTGATGGTGAAACAGAACTCTTACTGGAGCGTTATGATAAGCTACAGCCCCTGGAAATTTGAAGCGCTTTATCGGTTAAGAGGGCTGTTTACAAAACCACCCCCCCCTCTAAACAAAGCGCCTATCTCCATACTACTAAGCAACCAAGGATCGCTGGGCGATGTCTACCTCACAACTTGTCTTATTCCCGCGCTAAAGAAGAAATACCTCAAGGCAAAGATCGGTCTCCTGATCGATCCGAAGGCACGCCTAGCTGCCCAAGACTGCCCCGGCATCGATGAGATGCATTTGTGCAGCCCCTGGTTTCACTATCTCGATAGCCCGTGGAAAAAACTGACTAAGAAACTCCGATTTGCTCCTCCCCATCTAGATTACGAATGGGTGATCCAGACCGACCCCTATTTTCGAGGGATGGGATCGGCACTCAAACACATTCCAAGACGCACCTGCTTTTCCTCCATCTCTGACCGGATCTATTTCAATGAAGTACTGCCACTAGATCAATCATATATTGGTCGGCAGTTAGAAAAGATTGCAGGCCCTCTGCAATGTCCCTGGTCACTTTCTGCCGAGACAAAACCCTATGCCCTCTTTCACTTAGGGTCTAGCGACCCAGGAAAAGAGGTGCCTTTAGCATTTTGGAGTGATCTTTATGCCAGCTACAAAGCCCAAGGCCACGAGGTTCTCTTCACAGGCAGTGGGGTAAGAGATATAGAAATGATCGAAAAGATCGCCGTGCATACTCCCACAACTTTTGCCGAGCTAGTCCAAAGAATAAAAGAAGCAGATCACATTGTGACAGTAGATACCGTGGTCTTGCACATCGCTATCAGCTTGAGGAAAAAAACATATGCCCTCATCCGCAATTCTCTTAATATTTGGTCTCCACTTGAAGGGGAGTTGATCCAATGGTAATAGATGCAAGGATGCTTCATCATGGCGGTATTGGCACATACATCCAGAATCTCCTAAAGCACCTACCTCTTGAGCTCGCCCCCTTAAAAGCCCCCATCTACTCAGCTGCCGAGCAACTCGAATACTTAAGAAAAATCCCCCCTTGTGACTTCTTCTTTTCCCCTCATTTCAATGTTCCTCTCTTTAAAACACGGGCCCAAAGGCAAATCGTCACCATCCACGACACCTTTCATCTCGATAATCCGATACCCCTAGCAAAAAAGTTTGCAGCGAAGGTTTATCTCAAAAAAGCCGTAAAAGCAGACTCTATCATCACAGTCTCTGAGTTCTCCAAATCGCGCATCTTGCACCACTTCCCAGAGGCACAAGGAAAAATCACCGTGATACATCCCGGGGCCGATCACCTCCTCCACATCAAGCCCAAATCCCTCAAACTGCCAAAGCCCTTTTACCTTTTTGTTGGAAGCAAAAAGCCCCACAAAAATCTCGGCGTGCTAAAAAATGTACCCAACCTAATTGCCCTTACCGATGGAAATCTCCCCCTAGAAAACCTCGTATGGCTTTATCAAAATGCCGAGGCCCTCATCTTTCCCTCCCTTTACGAAGGGTGGGGGCTCCCTCCACTTGAGGCCATGTCATTGGGCTGTCCTGTCATCGCTTCCAAAACCGCCAGCATCCCAGAGGCCAGCAAAGATGCTGCCCTCTACATCGAAACCGATCTTGAAACAGCACTCAAAAAACTCCCAAAGCAGCGAGAATCCCTCATCGAGAAAGGTAAGGCAAGAAGCGCTCAATTTACTTGGAAAGGAGCGGCAGAAAGACATCTTCATCTATTTAGAAATTTTTCCAACCAAAGGCATCCCAAGTTCACCTAAGTACTCTAATAAAATGTCGCTCGCAGTATCAAAGTCTGGATTCAAACCACATTCAGCTGCCATTTCACTAAAAGGTTTTTTCCAGCTTTGCGGCAGAGTCGGTTGTTTGACAAATGGAGGGATTTTCCCATGGCGATTGAATGTATTTTCAATACTTTTTACTACATGTATTTGGTTGAGTCCTGCTCGAATGAGTAGGAGGGCGTCAACTAAATCTTTCACGCGCGAATTTTCTCGATCCCCTCGATCAATCGTCATTGCGTGAATTTTTTCAGCAAATTGTTGCTCAAGAGAAATAGCCTCAAATTTTGCAGGTGGTATTCCACAAAACTGCAACCAATCTGCTCCTTCAATTTCTTCTATTGGGGGAGTCACTGCATCTCCAATGCCTATATCTAAGGAGAAAGCTACAAACAGCTTACCTGCCACCGAGCTACGTATTGGAAAACGGAAGCCTCCATAAGGAGCGGATTCAATTACTTTTACAGAAGGTTCTACTTGAAATTGAAAGTAATCTTCCATTTGGAGCATTGCACGATCTTGCAGATTGGACAAGAGAAGAGATAGCTTCTCATCAATTGTTCCTGCCAATTTTAGATGTGTTCCCAGATCTAAATCCTTTGTAGCACGCGATGTCCCAAGTCGTACTTCTAAAGAATACCCTCCTTTCAGGATCCACGGATAGGGTTGCTTGGAAAATAAACGTGCAAGAAATCTCTCAAATGCAACTTTTCTGCGTACTCTTTGTAGATCAATTCCTGTTTTCTTTGAAATCTCCTGAAGCCTAGCCTCCAGACTTTGCCGAAAACTAGCTGGCGAAGAAAATATCTTATTCATCGTACCCTCGCAATATTCGTTTACATCTCTCAGACGTCAATTCATTAGCAAGCTTTACGATTTGATTAGAAGAGATCACCCCCTTGTCAAGTCCATCAGATATTGCTTGAGTAACCAACTCCTCTGAAATACCTTCATCTAATAATACATCGCGAATCGTTTGAATTGGGGAGGTGACTTTGTAACCCTCAAATTCCCAAACCTCTTCATTCTTCAAGTCATTGAAATGGAGGACTAAATTTTTTGGAGTAGCGTGATATCTTCTGAATTTTCTTGGAACGAGCAGGTGATATTTTGCTGGCATTACATCACTTAAGTCATGGATAGCTAGTGCGGTTTGATGGGCAAATACCCCTTGAACCTCTCCTTTGCGATTACATGACCACAGGCTCCAATACACGAGATCGGGTCTTTCACCAAGGGGATATCTAGCCAAGCGGTAGATCCCTCTTCCCTCTCGTATCCATCTTCCTTTTTTGACATGATAGTCAAATCGGCTGTCGGAATAGCCAGCCTCTTTGGCTTGTCGCGCTGTAAAATAGCCTTGCTGGGTGCTAGCTATCTCGTAGAGTTGCAGTTCCAATTTACTTTGCTTCATACATAGATCCTATCCGATCGTTAGGTTTTATGTAAAGAGGCTGATTTATCAAATTATTAACTATCTAAACATTAGGAGATTGCAAAAAAAAGAAGCGCTCAATTTACTTGGAAAGAAGCAGCTCAGAGCCACTATCATATTTTGGGAGGCAATCGATAAGTTGTATCCCATCATTTTCTAGTTCTTCTCTAGAAGCGGGAGCAGCTACTGAGCCTTTTGGGAAATGATAAGGCCCAGGATTCTCATAGGTTTTAATATCTTTGCGTACGCGTAAAATGTTGGCCATCCCTCCGAGGACCGTAGAGCCAAATTGCCCATCAAATCCTAGCATCGGGATACTATTTTCTGGGATAGGCAGACCTGATTTGGTCATATCCATCATCCCCGTCCTGCCCAGCGTTTTATATCCAGGAATTAGCTCGGCTATGCGCTGATCTAAATCCCCCATCTCCACTCCCATCATATTGGGAAAATTGTGGCCCATCTGATTCATAATATGGTGGGTCATGTGGCAATGGAAAATCCAATCTCCTGGATTATTTGCCAAAAATTCAATGACTTTTGCAGCTCCCGTTGGAACGAGAACAGTCGTTTCAGGGAGTAAGACAGATCTATCTGCAGCCCATCCGCCATCAGAACCGATGATTTTGAATGAATACCCATGCAAATGGATGGGGTGATGGTCCATCGCACTCAAATTCCCATACCGAATCCAGACAGTATCACCTAACTTGGCGACGAGGGGCTCTGTAGCTGGCATGACCTTCCCATTCATCGTGAGCAAATTGAAATCTGTCATTTCAAATGGATTGGGTTTTGAGGTCCCAACGGGAACGGTCCATTCATGAAGTAAGATCGCAAAATCCCGGCTGGGTCTTTTACAAACATCTTTTTCCCTTTTATGGACGATGATCATTCCATTGAGCCCCATCCCCTCTTGGGTCATGGTATCGTGATGGGGGTGATAGAGAAACGTGCCGGCATCGGGAAAAATAAATTCATAGCGGAAAGTCTCGCCAGGAGGGATAGCGGGTTGTGTAAGGCCTGATACTCCATCCATTCCACAAGGAAGAAGAACACCATGCCAATGGACCGTTGTCGTAGTAGGAAGTTTGTTCGTCACATAGATGCGTACTCGATCTCCTTCTGCTACTTCGATTAAAGGACCGGGAATTGAACCGTTATATCCCCAGGTATGAATCTTTAAACCCGGCGCTACTTCCCAACAAACAGGCTCGGCAATTAGGTGGAAAACCTTCACATCATCGACCAAGCGAAATTTTGCTTTTTGGCCATTGGGGACAACTATGGGTGTGTAATCTGCATAAGCAACTCCAGGCGGCTGGGGATGTTTTTCCGCATAGGCCCAAGGCAGAGGAAGAGCATTTGCTTGAATTTCCAAGTGAGCAAAAATGAAGTAAAAGAGAAGTGAAAATACAAGTTTACGGATGTTTCCCCCTCCTATCATAACCAATGATCAACATGTCCAAATCGAGTTTGGAAATCCAATAATTTTTCTCTTTTAGGATAGATACAGATTTTTTTTGCAGTTCGTTTTGTTTTGCAGTTAAAAGGGAAAAGACCCCCAATTGCATAGCATTGTATTGCAGATGGGTGAGATTTGTTATTTGCTCCGCAAGAGGTACAATTACATGATGATAATAACGAATTTGTCGCAGGCTATTTAAATATTCAAATCTTGCAAGGCGCGCATGGGATCTTAAATTGGTCGCAAGAGCTTGATAGTCATGGAATTTTCTCGAAATCTCTGCTTTTGCAAGCGCTGCATTTGCCCGCCCCCAATCAAACAAGGGGATGGGAAGGACAAATGCAGGACCCAAATACCACACCCCATCCTCTCGTTCAGATCCAGCCCCTAAATCAAGTTGCGGAGCAATCAGACGCGATGTATCAACTCCAAACCGAGCAGCCGTTGCTAAAAGATCCTGGTAGGCAACTTCTAATTCCATATTCTGACAAACTGCCCGATTTTCAATATCGATTGGTTCTTCTTCTGCGCAGGGAATTTCTGGAAGGCAAGAGCAATAAGACCAATCCACTGCACAGCCCCAGAGCCCCATGACCTGATTGAGCTTTTCTTTTGCCTCTATGACATGCATTTCTCTTTCTGCCACAGCAATTTTCATCTCTTCATACTGCATGCGAAAATCAGATAGCTCTAAATTCCACAGATTTCCGGCTTCCACCATCCGTTTTGCCGCCTCAAAAGTGAGCTCTGCGGCCAAAAGCTCCTTTTTGGCTACTTCCCACACTTGCTCATTGGCTTGCAGGGTTAAAAACCACATTCTTGTCTCATAGATCACATCAAGTATTTGTGATTTTACAAATGCTTTGGTCGCTTCCAATTCTTTCTCAGCGATCCTTTTCTTCATGGGAATGAGTAAAATTTCTAAAAAATTTTGGAACAATCCGATATCGATAAGATCAGAAATTTTCGATTTCAAAGAAAATAGGTAAGAAAAGGGTAGGAGAGGATTTTTGAGCAGTCCTGCCTGAGCAAGCTCAGCTTTGCCAATGCCCAAATTTTCATAAACGCTTAGCAATCTGCGATTATGGATCAGCGCGATTTGTACAGCTGTTTCTTCTTTCAAGTCTTCTTCTAAACAGCTTGTAGTAAAGCAATCCTGCTCCCAATAAATGGTGTCTCCAGTTCGATAAGAAATGTCACTTTGAATTTCTGAAAATAGTGCACAAGGATCGGTATCGACTTTTGCACAACTAGAAGCGAGAAGGAAGAGAAAGGCGAATGAGATCTTTTTCACAGCAAATCTTCCCAGTCGATTTCTAAAACATCTGAGAGCGGCTGCTCAATCGTTTCTGTATTGGCACAAGAAGGCTGGCAGCATTCCTCCATAGGTATAGAATAACGGACACAAGAAGAAAGAAATAAAAAGAGGATGGAGATATAAAAAGCCATATCTCTTTTAGATAACAGCATTTTTTTAGAAATGCAATTTCATATCAGAAGGGATTTTATTGGTTTTTGTTTTGTCTGCTATTAATAGGCCTTCACTTGTCTCGATAATGGCTAAATTTTCCACCCCCACCACCTTAAGAGGCCGATCGGAGGCTACAATCAGAGAATTTTTCGTTTCTGTCATCTCGACATTGCCAAAAGATGCATTGCCATGTTCATCCTTTGGCAGAACTTCATAAAGAGCGTCCCAAGTGCCGACATCTGACCACGAAAGGGCTAAGGGGATGACTTTGAGCCCGTGAATACGCTCTAAAAAAGCATGATCAATCGAAATGGCAGGACATGGGCCTGTGAGCATTTTTTGCACCTCTTTAAGAAAAGGCTCTCTTTGGAAAAAGAGCATCCCAGAGTTCCAAAGAACGTTTCCCTGTTCTAGTAATCTTACGGCTTGTTCATCTGAGGGTTTTTCGATGAACTGCTCGACGTCACTTACCTCTTCGTCTACCTGGCACTGGATATAGCCAAAGTTGGGATTGGGACTATTTGGATAGATACCAAACAAAACGCCAGGCGCATCTTGAGACTCTGCAAGCTCTATGGCATCTAGGAGTTTTTGTTCAGGAGAAATCAAATGATCAGAGGGCGCGACGAAAAATGAATCATCATCATAGTGCTCTAAGGCATGCAAAAGAGCAGGTGCTGTATTGCGGCCTTCTGGCTCGGGTAGGATCTGAATTTCTTTGGCAATAACATCTGCTTGCTCGCGTGCTAAGGGGGCAAACTCTTTTTGGGTGAGGATAACCAAATCGCTCGGTTCATATGCTTTTAAAAAACGCAGGAGCGTTTTTTGCAGGAGCGAGTGCTTGCCAGACTTTAGGGAAAACTGCTTCGGTGGATTGATAAGAGGCCAAAGCCTAGAGCCTTTCCCTCCTGCAAGAATGAGAATTTTCATTTATTGATCCCCTCAAGTAAAATTCTAGTATGACAGATATTGCTCTTTTTCGTATTCGAGGCCGGCCTATCTTTTCTTTGAAGGTAGGCTTGTATAGGATTATTCTTTTTACGTTTGCCCTCTTTCTAGTTTTGGGACAGTTCTTGCGGTTGATTCCTCTTCCTTTTTTCCCGAGCAATATTTCGCTTGCAGAAGTGCTTCTCTATACATTGACGCTACCACTTTTTTTTTGTCGTTTACGCAAGAGTATGTGGCTGTTTTTAGCTATTTCTCTTTCTACTCTTTATGGAACTCTTTTGCATGGGTTCGACCCGGGAAGCATCTTATATGCCGGAAAACTCTGCGCAATGATTATGGCAGGCGTTGTGGTCGGAGAGATCTTTTCAGAAAACTTTACCCAAGACGAGGTCATTGACTTTTTTCTTAAGATTTTTGCTCTGATTTTGTTTCTTGGCGCGTGCATTTTCTTTGTTTTTCCAAAAGCCCACCATTTTTTTTCTGTTTTGGACCGCTATGGTGTCCATTTTTTAGGAGATCCCCACCAAAGGCGTTTTATCTCTCCATTTTTCGATCCCAACTACTATGCTGCCATTTGCTGTATCCCTTTGATGATGACTTGGATTAGGGGAAAGAAGCTTCTGTTTTGGCTTTTTTTGGCGAGCATCTTACTTACCTTTTCCCGGAGCGGGATTGCCACTTGTCTTGCTCTCTTAGTCTTTCAAATGCGCAAGCTCCCCATACTTTTTGTTTTGCTTCTATTTGCGAGCTGTTTTTATTTTGAAGACCTCATGATCTTTTTTGAGAGGTTTGTAGAGCTTAAGAGCGACCCTTCTGCCTTAGCGCGTCTCGATACCTTTCAAACAGGGCTCAAATTCTTTTGGCATGCTCCTTTTTTTGGAGTGGGGTATCATTACTTGAGCCCTCTGTTCTTTTTAGAGTTTGGCAGGCTAGCTCCCGATTCATCAATGCTCATTACTCTGATCGATTTTGGGCTTATTCCTACTCTTGCATTCATTGCCTATAGCCTCTTTTGGTCTATACAACAGTTCCATCAAAAACGGGGGCCTCTATTTTTTTGGCTCTTTCTCTACACGGTCCTTTGCATATTTTTTACGAGCCAATTCAACAACCTTCTTTATTACCAATATTGGCTTATCCCGATGATTGCTCTATTTACTTTTACAACAAGGCAAAGCGTTGAAAATAGCACTCGTACATGATTGGCTCGTTACGCAAGGGGGGAGTGAAAAGGTCTTAAACGTCCTTCAAGAGCTTTTTGAAGGACCCCTCTACACTCTCTTCAAAAATCCAACTTTTGATGCGCACACTACCTTCCTACAAAAAATACCAGGAATCCAGAAGCACTATCGAAACTTGCTCCCCTTTTTTCCTCTCGCTATTAAGCAAATAGACCTCTCAGAGTATGATCTTATCCTTTCTAGTTCGCATTGCATGGCCAAGTCTGTGCGCATTTTGCCCCACCAAACGCATATCTGCTACTGTCATACGCCGATGCGCTATGCTTTTGAGCCGCATCTTACTCCTATGCGACCGCTCAAACGCCATCTGGCCAAGCCCCTTCTCAAATACTTGCGCTCTTTTGATCGGAAAAGTTCTGATGGTGTTGACTACTTCATTGCCAACTCGCGTCATGTCCAGAGCCGCATAAAGCGCTTTTATGATAGGTCATCTACAGTGATCCACCCGCCAGTAGACACGCACCTCTTTTCGATCGCCTCAAAGCCAGACTCGTATTTTTTCACAAGCTCCAGGCTTGTTCCCTATAAGCGGATCGATTTACTTATAAAAACGTTTGCATCAAAGCCTGACAAACAACTTCTCATTGCAGGCGAAGGTCCTCAAGAAGAATTTTTGAAGCAAATGGCTCCTAAAAACGTCACTTTTTTGGGTCATTTGCCAGAGGCTTCCTACAGAGAAACGCTCTCTAAGGCGAGGGCTTTTTTGCATGCGGCGGAAGAAGATTTTGGGATCGCAATGGCCGAAGCCCAAAGTGCTGGTGTCCCTGTCATCGCCTATGGCGTTGGCGGCGCGCAGGATATTGTCATCCCAGGTGAGACGGGCCTTCTCTTTGATCGTCAAGAACAAGACAGTCTAGTGAGGGCTTTGCAGGAGTTTGAGAGGATAGAGTTTGATCCGCAAAGACTTAGGGATCATGCCGAGCAATTTTCTACAGAGAAATTTAGAAAAAAAATGCAGGGGTTTGTCCTGGAAAAGAGCCCAGATATAGCGTGCATGCTATAGAGCCCGGAAGATTTTATGCCCACTGGGCATTTATACATATCTCAATTTAAGACTTGGTTTTTCGCAGCGTCGGATGTCTCTCATATTTTTCATCTATTCCTCACTGCGAATCTAATATCCCCTGTGAAAAAATCGATAATTTTAGAACCCAGGTTCGTATAAAAAAATGCTTGAAAAAATGGAGTGCTTTAGTTAGCATCTTTCTTTTAAGATAGTTGGAAAGTTCTATGCCCACAATTTCTGAATTTTTTGGGATTGTAATAATGATGTATTACAATGATCATGCTCCACCACATTTTCATGCGAGATATGGTGAGTATGAAGCCCTTATTCAGATCTCGCCTGTGGGAATATTATCAGGATACCTTCCTCCAAGAGCTCTAAGTCTGGTAATGGAGTGGGCTCAAACTCATCAAGATGAATTATTAAAGGATTGGGAATATGCTGGAGATCACAAAAAGCTACAAAAAATATCCCCTCTACAATAAATGTAGAGATATGGAATTTAAAAGAGCAAAAATTATTTCTTGCGAACCAAGAGCCAATTACTGTGTCTGGATTCGTTTTAATGATGGGCTAGAAGGCGTGGTAGATCTTAGTCACCTCGTTGGAAAAGGGGTCTTTAAAGCATGGGAATCTTTGGAATTTTTTAATCAAGTGAAAGTGGATCCTAAAACAGATACTCTTAGTTGGGATGAGGATATTGATCTGGATCCCTATGTTTTACGCGATCAGATTTCTCCCAAGAAATAGTAAGTTCGTTTCCACTCTCTATTTTATACACATCGCGATTCAAGACTTGGTTTTTCACATCGTCGGCTTTTCCTCTAATTTTTCATCTATTCCTCGTTTCGTGTCTATAGACACTGCAACTCGTCATAGCTAAAAAATTTGAGGGCCTCCTTGTGAAACTCCCAACTCTTGAATTGCGATGCGTATAAGGAGAACTTTTTCTGCCAATTTCAACAAATGTTCGTCTTCTGAAGACTCATCCATTTATCTACTCTATATGTTTACTGAGTTTGCCGGCGAGTTTCATCATGTCGATGGGGTCTTTGCCGATGACTTTTGCAAGGGGCCCATCAGGGACGATGGTGCGCTTGTTCTTGGGGTCTTGGAGGTTGTGAGCTTTGATGTAGTCCCACAGTTTTTTGGTCACTTCAGGACGGGAGAGCTCTTTTTCGCCAACGATGGCTACCAGCTCTTTGGAGAGGGCTTTTTTGGGTTGGACCGCTTTTTTTCTGACGGTTTTCTTCTTTGCGGCGGTTTTTTTCTTTGTCGCCGTTTTCTTAGCACCCTTCTTTCCAGTTTTCTTGCGCGTCTTTTTGACGTAGGGGGTTTTGGGATGGTTGGGGTATTTCTCGTTTAGTTTGTCGAGCTCGTTGATGATGACGTCGCAGTCGGGGTAGTTAGTGCAGGAGAAGAAGATTTTGCCAAAGCGCGAACGCCTGGAGACCATATTGCCATCACAGCCTTGGGCTGGACAGGTAGGCATCTCGGCCGGTGGTATTTCATCTTTGCCAGGGATGTTGATGATCCCTTTGCAATCTGGGTATTTGATGCAGCCGAGGAAGGGGCCGAACTTGCCAAAGCGCAGTTGCATTTCTCCTTTGCACTTGGGACATTTTTGTTCCCAATCAAAGTCGGGGGCATAGTCTTCTTTGTTAAAGGTAAAGGCTTCGATGGGGGATGTGTAGTCGCAGTCGGGATAGCCACCACAGCCGTAGAAGTATTTACGGCGAGACCAGATTTTTTGGAGTTTTTTTCCGCATTTTGGGCAGTCGATGTCGGTGTCTTCTTTAGGAACGTGGGCATCTTTTTCCGCTTGTTCCACTGAGGGGATGAAGTGGGTCCAGAACTCGCGGATGAGTTCTTTCCAGTTTTTTTCATTATCGGCGATCCGCTCAAGCTCGTCTTCCATGGCGGCTGTAAAGCCAATGTCCATGATCATTTGGAAGTTTGTTTCGAGCATGGTGGCGATCACGCGGCCCAGTTCAGTAGGTTTGAGGGTCGCCTTTTCTTTGGTGGTGTAATCTCTGCTTTGGATTTTGCCCATGATGGCCGCATATGTCGAAGGGCGGCCGATACCACGTTTTTCTAGTTCTTTAACAAGAGAGGCTTCTGTATAGCGTGGGGGCGGGCGAGTGAATGCTTGCTCGTTGCTGATTTGCTGCAGAGCAAGGATTTGCTTTTCAGAAAGGAAGGGGAGGAGTTTATCGTCTGACCCTTTTTGCTTTTCAGGCGTGTCGGCGACGTCGATCTTCTCTTCGTATACGGCCAAAAATCCTAAGAATTTGATGGTCGATCCGGTGGTTCGGAGCATGACGTTTTGATCGGTCTCGATGTCACAGGAGATGGTGTCGTAAATGGCGGGGACCATTTGCGAGGCGATAAATCGGCGCCAGATGAGAAGATAGAGCTTGTATTGGTCGACGGTGAGGTGATTCTTAATAGAATCAGGGGGATGCGAGAGGTTGGTCGGACGGATGGCCTCGTGCGCGTCTTGTGAATTCTTTTTCCCGGTGTACTGACGCCCTGTCTCGGGGAGGTAATCTTTTCCAAATTCTTTTTGGATGAATCCTCGCGCGGCACCTATGGATCCGGGTTCGATACGGACCGAGTCGGTACGCATGTAGGTGATTAGACCTTCTGTTCCCTCTTTACCAAGGTCGATCCCTTCGTAGAGTCCTTGTGCAATGCCCATCGTGCGGGCAGCTGAAAATCCGTAGTGGCGACTCGCTTCCTGCTGGAGCGTTGAGGTGATAAAGGGAGGGACGGGGTTTCTCTTTTTCTCTTTCTTATCAACTTTGGCGATCTTGTAGGAGCTTTTATTGAGTCTTTCTACGATCCCATCGGCTGTTTTTTTATCGGGGATAGAGACGGTTTTATCAGAGGCGACCTTGTCGACTCGTTTGCCATCTACGCTATAGAGAGAGGCCCAGAAAGGGGGCTCTTTTTTATCAGTTTGCAGCTCGGTTGCAATATTCCAGTATTCGATGGGATCAAAGGCTTCGATCTCTTTTTCCCGGTCGACAACGAGCTTGAGGGCAACAGATTGGACACGGCCAGCGGATAGTCCTCCATCGCGTGCTCCTTGCACACGTCTTGTGAGGATGGGAGAGATTTTATAGCCGACGATCCGGTCGAGCATCCGTCTAGCTTGTTGAGCATCGACGAGAGACTGATCAATTTCTCTTGGATTTTTTAGAGCCTCATTTACCGCATCTTTTGTAATCGCATTGAAGGTGACTCTCTTATATGGGGTCCCCTTAGGCAAAATAGCAGCGATGTGCCAGGCGATGGCTTCTCCTTCACGGTCGGGGTCAGGGGAGAGGATGACAAGATCGGCTTCTTTAGCTTGCTTTTTGAGCTTACTTACGACTTCTTTTTTATCTTCGAGGATTTCATATTCAGGTTCGAAGTCATTTTCGATATCGATCCCAAACCCTTTCTTCGGCAAATCGCGGATATGACCGACCGATGAGGCAAAGGTATAGCCTGAGCCTAAAAATTTTTGCAGGGTTTTCATTTTTGCCGGAGATTCGACGATGATGAGTTTTTTGCCCATGAAGAAGTATTTTTAAGATTTTCCTCTTTTTAGGGAAGAAAAAAAAATTCCTGTGTACACTGTTTATGATGCCAAAATGGATACTTTGTGTTTTTTTCCTCTTACCATTTTATTGCTTTGGAGCACAAGGAGACTTTGATCTCCTTATGGGACAAGACACTCCCGCTTGGCAGCATTGCAAGACGGCAGAAGATTTTCGTAGGCTTAAATTTTTTAATAATCTTTTCCAAAAAAATATTCTTTTAGGGCGCGCAGATGAGGCAAAGATCCCGAAAGTGATCCATTTTATTTGGCTCGGCTCCGATCCAATTCCCAAAGAGTCTGTCGGGCGAGTGAGAAAATGGGTCGAGCTTCATCCCGACTGGACATTCAAATTTTGGACCGATATCGAGAGGGGTCTTCCACATCCGAAGTTAGAGGGGGTTTTGCCTCCAAACGATCTGAGCCTTCCCTATTACGAAGCGGTAGATTTAGAGAAAAAAGCGACTATCCTAGCTTTTGAAATACTCAGTTGCGAAGGGGGGCTTTACGTCGACCTTCAGACAACCCCTTTTTGCTCGTTTGATCTTTTGCATGAGCAGTACGATTTTTTCTGCGGGCTTAAGACTTTAGGGATCACCACGTTTAGTTCATCGGTGATGCCATCGCCTCATTTGATGGGAGCAAGACCGGGCCATCCGATATTGCTTCAGACGCAAAAGGGTCTTGAAACAGCTGGGCCAGACATTGCTTTTGCTAGCGGGATAGATTTTGGAATTGACCAAGAGGGGAGCGCTGATATTGTCTTTCCGTCCTCTTACTTTAGTGGTAAGCATCGCAAAGCTTCTTCTTTTGCCGCCCACCTTTCTGTTTCCCAGGAATCCTATACACCTTTTGAGAGAAAAGTAGAGGGCAAGTTCCAATCGATGATCCAGAAAGAAAACGGAGAAATCCGGTTTCTCTTAATTCTAGTGGCCATCAGCTTGGCTTCACTTATTACCTTAGTTATCTATGCAAGAAAAGTGCTCTTGCTTTTGCTCCTTTGTTGCACCTTGCAGGCCAATGGCAGCGAGGAGTTTTACAAGCATATGGGAAAGGAGACCGATCATTGGGATTTTGTGGCCTCACCTGAAGAGGTCCTCACTTTAGAGAAATTTGCTAGCCTCTACGAAAGGAGCAAGCATCTTCGCTTTTCTCAAGAAGGTGATTATCGCATCCCACAGGTTATCCACTTTATTTGGCTTGGCCCCAATCCATTCCCACCACAGTCAGTGGAAAATGTCCGTAGCTGGATGGCACATCACCCCGACTGGACAGTCAAATTTTGGACAGATAGAGAGCGCCTTCTCCCTTGCAATGACATGGAGGTTTGCCAAGTAGAAGATTTTTCTTTTCGCTCTTTAGGCAAATGCTTTGCAGCTTCAGAGAATTGGGGAGAAAAATCAGACGTTTTGCGTTTTGAAATTCTTGGCGTAGAAGGAGGCGTCTATGTCGATCACGACGCCAATTGTTTGCAGAAATTTGATGGGATCCACAGAGGATATGACTTTTATTGCGGTTTGGAGGTGCCTCACCCGCTTGTTGCGGGCAAGAACATCACTTCGGGCAATGGCATCATCGGCGCAAAGGCTAATCATCCTGTGATCGACTCTGTAATCGAAAAAATTGGCCAGGGTTGGAACGAGATTGGAAATAAATACCGGGGCAAAGATGGATATTCTCGTACGCAGCTTGTAATGGAAAGGACTTATATCCGTTTGACCGAGGCTCTATCCCAGGAACTTTGCGAAAGTGGAAATAATGATATTGTGTTTCCAGCGAGCTACTTTTTTGCAAAAAAAGGGATTCGCCCCCTTTATTCGCGTCACTTCTTTGCCAATTCTTGGGCTGATAACAGCGCTGAGAACCAAGCTTTTAAAAATAAGACAAATAAGGCGCTTAACCTGCTGCAAAAACGCAATCATACGATCCGGCAGGTGGCAAGATTTTCTCTTTGCTTGAATTTGATCGCGCAAGCAGGTATCTTTCTTTACTTGCTTAAGAAGAAGAGAGTACGCATATGAAGAGAAGAAAGCGAAGATGGCCCTTGTTTGCTGGTATTTTTGCTCTTCTTATTGTCTCCGTTTTAGTAGGTCCTTCTCGTCTGAAAAAAAAGACCAGACCTCAGAAGATCGAATACACATCCGTGACCTGGAGTGATTTCACTGAACATAAACGCCTGCAAATGCTCTTAAAAGGATTTGCCATTGAGTCAGTGATTGACGTCCCTTGCCTTGATCTCGAAAGTTTTCCTAAAGCTGATTTTGAAGATATTCGATATATAGGCATCACTCCCTCTAAAGATCGAGCAAGAGCTTTACAAACCCGGTTTGGCTCAAAGCTTAGGACTTTTCTCGATATGGAAGTTACAGTCGATGTCCTTCCTAAAGCAGACCTAATCCTTTGCTGGGATATGCTCTGCACGATGAGCCCAAGCAAAGCGGGGGCTGCTATTGTACAATTTAAACGAAGTGGCGCCCACTTCCTGCTGATGCGCCACTTTCCTGAAGTCAAGAAAAACCCTAAAAACCGGACCGGTGATATGCAACCGGTGAACTGGACTTTACCACCTTATAATTTCCCCGAACCGATTATCCATATTATGGAAAAAGGGGAGTATGGGATGGAAAGTCTAGCCCTGTGGAACATGGAGAATTTATGAGAACCCTATTTGCTTTTATTTGCTTATGTTTGTGCGCCTCGTGTGTGAAGAAAGAAGAAATAAAACACACTTCCATGGATTTTGAGACATTGATGGGCAATGAGCTGCCTGCCTGGAAACATGTCCAAACAAAAGAAGATTTTCAAAATTTGGCGTTTTTCAAAGACGCATACGAAAAGAACATCCAACTTCTTAAGGAAGCCTCCAATCAAAACAAAATTGCTGAAACAATCCACTTCATTTGGGTTGGCCCAAAGCCTTTTCCAAGAGAATCTATCGAAAACGTCCGGACCTGGATGGCCCATCACCCTGATTGGAAAGTGAAATTCTGGACCGACCGCGAGCGCCCACTACCCAATCCCGATATGGAGCTTTGCTATGTTCATGATCTGCCTTTTCAAAAGCTAGAGTCCTATTACAACAGCTCCGATAACTACGGGGAAAAATCAGATCTTCTCCGAATAGAGATCCTCTATCGCGAAGGGGGAATCTATGTTGATCACGATGTAACCTGTGTCAATAGCTTCGATGACTTCAATGACCATTTTGATCTCTACTGCGGGATGGAAGTGCCTTATCCTACCTCGTTGAGTTCTTCTGTTTTACCTACGAATAATCTTCTAGGAGTAAGAAAAGGACATCCACTGCTTGCTAATTGTATGGATTGGCTTGATGCTAACTGGGATAGAATTGAAAGAGATTATCCGGGCAAAGACCGAGATGCTGTGATCAACAGAGTTGCCCACAGAACCTTTTGCGTTCTAGGTGAGATGTTTAAGATCCATGGAAATCAAGAAGGCAACGTCGATATTGCTCTGCCCACTTACTATTTCAATTCTCCAAAAATCGAAAAAGCTCTCTATGCCCAGCACCAATACAAAGGGACCTGGTTCGAAAATGAATCAGCTTTTGAAAAAAATGCGCGCAAGCGATTAATGATGCTTAGCAAAAAGACGAACAAGTTGTTGCTGGCCGTTTCCGTGATTGCAGGACTTAATCTTCTAGGTTTTCTGGTTCTTGGGACGATGATTCGGAAGTCACCTCGGTAACCGCACGATCATCTACGAAACAGGAACAAGATCCTCGATTGTTAGAGCTGGACCTGCACTGAAGATAGATAACTGCAAAAAAAACTAGCAACATGGCTAATATGCGAAAGAAACTAATCATAGCCTCATTTTACACACCATGCAATTCAAAGCTCTGAAAAAATATAACGAAAAGGGGTGGATTCCAGGCCCTTTGGAAGAAAAAAAGCAATTCGAGAAACGAATCGAGGCGCTCGACCATTTTTTTTCGTATCCACCAGAAGACGTTGACAAGTTTCTGACCGATCGAGATTGGACAAGTGCTTGCGAAATCACCCGTCATCTCTACGATTTCACGCCCGATTGGGTCGTTGCCCATTATAGCAATCGGAAGCTCTCCTTCTTTCAGGGAGCGGCTACCTGGATCACGGAAAGAGAAAACCTTCGTATCCCTCTCATCCAGCTTAGGGAAAAATTTGAGACGGGTAAACTCCTTGGTCTCTACCGCAGAGACGAAGTGCTTGCGCATGAAGCTGTCCATGCTGCGCGCATGCAATTTGACGAACCCCTCTTCGAGGAAGTATTTGCTTACCAAACCTCGCCTAGATTTTTTCGAAGATTTCTTGGCCCTCTTTTTCAAAGTACTTGGGAGGCTTATACATTTATCTTCCTTCTCCTTCTTCCCATCGGCATTGAGATCGCTACCTTCCTCCAGTATGATCTAGGACCCGTAGTTCACTTGCGATGGGCCCCACTAATCTTCTTTGGCTATCTTGCTACCCGTCTCCTATTTCTCCGCTCAATCCTTGCCTTAGCACTGCGAAAAATCGCAAAATATCTCACCGATCCCAAAAAGAAATGGGCAGTAGCTTTCCGTCTTAAGGACAAAGAGATTTTCTCATTTGCCTTGCAGTCAGAAAAGAAGCTAGCTGACTTTCTCAAAGAGCAAAAATCTCTTCGTTGGGATCTTTTGGGTCAAAACTATTTTAACCCCTGATTGCTAATAAATCTTTCTCCTATTCTATACACATCGGGATTCAAGACTTGGTTTTTCACCATGTCGGCTTTTCCTCAAACTTTTCATCTATTCCTCGTTCCGTGTCTATAGACACTGCAACTTGTCATAGCTAAAATTTTTGAGGGCCTCCTTGTGAAATTTCCAAGTCTTGAATCCCGATGTGTATACCTATGTGGGGCATCTATCACGCTTCCTTCTTCATCCGTATGTTCCCATACGGATTTCATCACGAATCAAGATATCTGCTCCCTCTCGGTAACACCTAGAAGGAAAATTTATTAGCAATCAGGGGTTTAAATAATCCCTTCTATGTAGTAAAATCTTTGCTTATCCTAAAGCAGGAGGTACCCACATGGCCCGTGTAGAATTGCCCCCCGGCTGTCGGCCACATCCTGGCTTAAAGTCTCCTGAAGAACTTCCAAAACACAGACTCTACTTTGATCAGTTCTGCGGTTCTCTCAGCTCTATGAAGAGTACGGGATCGCATTATGGGTCCCGGGCTGTTCATTTTTTATCGTTTGTTTTTTCGACTTTGAAAGCTGCTCTTAATAAAAAGAGAGAAGCTGCTCCCGTTGCAGCAGATCCAGTAGCACCAGGAAAGCGAGAAGTGACCACACCTGATCGTGGGCTTAAGAAATACAGTTTAGCAAAACCAGATCAATTTCTTAAGGCGTTTGAAAGAAAGCCTGAAAGAGTTTTGGATAAGCTTTTAGATCTGCTGCTTAATAAACCTGAAAAAGCTAGAGCAATCCTTTTGGCTTTAGCTCGCTATTGGAGAGTATCTCCGAAAACTTTTATTCAATATGGCAAATTGGATAGCAATCGCGCTGCGATGAGAGCTGCTTTAGTCGATGTGTTTAAACGGTGTATTTTGACAAAGGAGCAATTGCAGTTTCAAGCAAGGATTGTTGCAGGAGACTTTACCGCAGCAGAAGTGCAAATCATGTCTGGAGAAACAGTAGCAAAGATGACTCCAGAATTAGTGCAATTTCAAGATGATTTTCTCGCTCTAAAAAAGCCTGAGGCTTTGGGGCAGATTTTGTGGGACAGTGTATATGCTTTTCTTGATGGAAGAAATGAAATGGAAGATCTTATGTTTGTCGATGGAGAGGAAAGGTCCTTTGATCGAGTCATCGAGGCAATGCTCTACCATCGCTCTTTAGCGAGTCTTCGTTCGCCAGGTATTTATTTAAAAAATCAAAAATTGCTACTTTCGTTGCTGACACATTTACAAGGTGGTGACGTGTTGCCATGCTATCCTACAGTAAAAGATTTGGTTGATAAGGTGCATGCAGTTCTTAGCGATGAAGCAAAAGCTTCTCAGTTCAAAAGCATTTTGTTAGAAGTATTGGCAATTTGCGATCCTCTGAGCAAAAGTCCACCTCGCAGGGCTTGATCCAATTTCTTCTCGTCTTTAGACTGATATCCTATGAAGATAGCGTTATTCCCCTGTATAGGCCTTGGAGATGGGCTCATTGTCTTAAGTTTGGCTAATAATCTTGTCAAAGCTGGCCACGAGGTAGAAGTGTTCCATCCTCTTCTTCCCCAGATGCAGTCTCTGTTTCCCCACGTCATTTTTTCTCCTCGTCCAGAGGATTTAAAATCTTTGGATCACACTAAGCGGATCTTCTTTTATGAGAAGCTAGATTGGATGCAAAAGGTTTTGCAAGAGCAGCCAGAAAAAAATACCATTCTCAATCCCATTGCAACCCCCAACCGAGACTATCCGTATTGGGCAGAAGGGGAGTTTGATGGGACGGTTCCCTTTGTAGACAATCTCGCTCGTTATGCTGAGAAGAAATGGGGTGTTGAGAGCGTGAGTAAAGACAATGGCATCCTATTGCCAGAGTCTGTTGAGAGAAGAAAATATCCCAAGAGGGTGATCTTGCACCCCACAAGCTCAAGAGCGGGCAAGAATTGGAGTAAACACAAATTCCAGGCCTTAGCAGCTAAGCTGCAAAGCCAAGGTTTTGAACCAGTCTTTATTTTATCCAAGAAAGAGCAAGAGCAGTGGCCAGAGGTTAAAGCCCCTGTCTTTTCTGATTTAACCGCGGTGGCTCACTTTGTAGCCGAATCGGGCTATATGATTGGCAATGATTCTGGAATCGGACATCTCGCATCCTGTTTAGGCGTGCCAACCCTTACTATTTGTCGAAACAAAATGTCAGCAGACTTTTGGAGGCCCGCTTGGACGCAAGGAGAGGTCATTGTTCCCCCAAAATGGATCCCTAATCTCAAGGGCCTTCGCTGGCGTGACAAAAAGTGGCAAGCCTTTGTGCCAGTTAGCAAAGTCTATCGCGCTTTTTCAGTTCTTAGTCAGGCGAGCATATTTAGCGACTAGGCTTCTTTCTTCGTTACTTTCAGAAAATAAGACGTCGTAGGTAAGCCCTAAAGAGGTGTTATAGGATTTTTGGATGATGCCGCGGCCAAAATCCTTGTGATGGACTACATCTCCACTTTGAAGGGAAGTGGGTGTTTCATCTGATCCATAAGGAGTATACGCTTCTTTGTGGTACTTATGGAGCAATTCTTGAGGGATCTCAGAGAGGAAGCGAGAAGGGCGCATGGGCTTAAGCGTTCCAAAAATATAGCGAGACCTTGCGCAGCTCAAATAGAGATGATCTTTGGCTCTTGTCATGCCGACATAGCAAAGGCGCCTCTCTTCTTCTAAAGCGCTGAAATCGCCAAGCGAGTTGGCGTGAGGAAAGAGCTCTTCTTCCATACCGACGAGAAAAGTGACATTAAACTCTAAGCCCTTGCCGTTGTGGATCGTCATTAAGCGCAGAGCATCTGTTTGGTGCGTGGTGTCTTGGTGGGATTTAAGAAAAAGCTCCTCTAAAAATTCAGTGAGTGTCCCTTCGGGAGTATCTTCTTGCCATTCTACTGCTTTGGTAACGAGCTCTTCGAGATTTTGCGCCCTGTCTTCAGCGCTATCGGGATCTTCTTTGAGGAGGTTGAGATAGCCTGTTCGGTCGATGGTCTCTTCTAAAACTTCGTGTATCGGTGCTTTCTCGCGTATCAAATGGCGAATCGCGTCAATGACAGCTACATAATGGCTTAGGCCAGCGGTTTGTTTTTGGGAGAGTTTCGTTGGACTAGCACCTGCGATGATGTCCTTGCAGGCCTGGATGAGATTCCCATTTGAGCTAGCGCGAATCTTTGCTAAGGCCGCGGGACCAATCCCTCGTTTGGGTAAATTAATCGTGCGGGAAAATGAGAGAAAGTCAGCGCCTTCGTTTGCAACGCGCAAAAATGCGAGCATATCTTTGATCTCGCGCCGCATGTAAAAAGAAATCCCTCCGACGATGATGTAGGGGATCTTTTCCTTTAGCAGGGCATCTTCAAACACGCGCGATTGAAAGTGGGTTCGATAAAAAATCACACAATCGCTTAAAGGGATATTTTCTTTGTAGTGATGGTGATAGAGCCTCTCTATTACAAAAGTGACCTCATCGCGATCGGTATCGTTTAAGCAAAAACCGATTTTTTCTCCCTCGCCACGGTCGCTCCAAAGTTTTTTGTCATAGCGGCTCTCATTGTTCTCGATTAGGGTATTTGCCCCTTTTAGAATGGTGCTCGTGCTTCGGTAGTTCTGCTCGAGACGGACAATTTCAGCGCCAGGGTAGTCCTCTTCGAAATGCAAAATGTTTTCGATGTTAGCCCCTCGCCAAGAATAGATCGATTGGTCGGGATCCCCGACAGCAAAGACATTTTTGTGTTTGGCAGAGAGCAATTTTAAAATCGTGTACTGGGACTGATTCGTATCTTGGTATTCATCGACCAAAATGAAAGCCCACTGCTTCTGATAAAGCTCTAATACCGAGGGTTCTTGTTGAAAGAGCTTCACTGTTAAAAAGAGTAGATCATCAAAATCTAAGGCATTGCACTCCTTCAACTTTTTCTGATAAAGGTCGTAGATATCTTTCAAGAGCTCATCATCTGGGTCTTCCAAATTGTTTTTGGCAGTAGAGATGCCACCCCTCAATGTCTTTAATAACCCCTTCTCATCCTTGATGCCTCGCTCTGCCATGCACTCTTTGAGGACTTTTTCGCTATCATCCTCATCGAAAATGGAAAAGTGATTCTTGTAGCCAAGGGAGGAAATCGATTCGCGCAGTATCCGCGCTCCAAGCGAGTGGAACGTCGAGGCTAAAATCGCCTTGTTACACAGCTTTTGGATCCGAAGGCGCATTTCATCGGCTGCCTTATTGGTAAACGTGACCGCTAGAATCTCAGAGCTAGGAACCCCCAGTTCAATTAGATGGGCAATACGGTAAGTGACGATGCGCGTTTTTCCAGAGCCAGCGCCCGCAATCACGAGCATCGGTCCATCGACGTGACTCGCAGCTTTGCACTGCTTGGTATTCAAGTGTTCTTTCAATTCCATAGAGAAGAAGTATACTGGAGAAAGGGTCCTAGTGTCCACCGAGAACCCTGACTATTTTGCAAGCAATTGCAAAATAGTCGAGACTTTTCCGCAATTGCTTGCAAAATAGTCAGGGTTATTTATTGAATTTCGGCTCTGGACTCGTTTTCGCGGGTGCCGAGGTTGCCGTAGCGATGGTAATCAACACTGATGGCAATTTCACGTAGGTAATGGATTAGCTCGAGCCTGCCGCTAGCTAGGACAGGATTGTAGTTGAGGTAGGTGGCTGATTCGCTGGCAGCTACAAAGACCTCAGGAGGAGGCTTTTGGATAAATCGAACTCTGTCGAAAGAGCCCCATTGCAGCCGCGCGATGAATTCGATTTTAGTCTCTTCTGTGAAGCTAATTTCTTTGAGCCCTAGCTTCCAGTCGTTTTCAATTTGGATGGGGAGATTTTTTGGATCGTAGGTAAGCTCAAGATGGCAGCGGACGGAAGCTGCAGCAGCAATGACTCTGAGCACATCGAGGGGGTTGTCATCTTTTTGGATTCTAAAAGCCATATTTTCTCTTGGCACAAAGCGGAGCACGTTATCTTGGCCGACGACTTTTTGTGGATCATGATCTCTTGCAAAGTACTTTGCCCAATGCGAATAATTCGATACGCTAGCAAACCAAAGGCCCAGCTGCTCAGGCGAGAGGTCTAGATGGGTAAGGAAGCGTGAGAGGGTATTGATCGACTCGGGCATGGGGGCTTTTTCTTTGGGGATCTCACCTTCTTGCTTGTTCATGAATTGGAGCAAGTAGTTGGGGCCGCCCGCTTTCGAGCCGTGACCAAAAGAGCTGGATTTACAGCCACCAAAAGGTTGTCTCTCGACGATGGCGCCAGTGATACTCCGATTGATATAGCAGTTGCCCGCTATGATTTTCTTGGTCCATTTGGTGATTTCTCGTTTGTCGAGGCTGTGGATGCCGGAGGTGAGCCCAAAGGGCGTACCGTTAGCAAAACGGAGGGCTTCATCGAGATTTTTTGCTCGCATTACGCCAAGTACAGGGCCGAAGAGCTCTGTCTCGTGCATGAAGCTACCTTCTTTTACACCAATTTTTACGCCCGGAGACCAGAGGTGAGGATTATCTGGATCGACTTTGGGTTCAACGAGCCACTTTTCTCCTTTGTCTAGGGTAGTGAGTCCCTTTCTTAGAGTTTCACTTGGGGGGCGGATAAGAGGGATCACTTTAGAGCCTATGTCCCAGCTGGAGCCTACATGTAAACTCTCGACAGCGTCTTTGAGCATGCGCATGAAGTTTTTATCGTCATACACTTCCGCTTCTAAAATAGCTAAGGATGCCGCGCTACACTTTTGTCCAGAGTGACCAAAGGCAGATTGAACGAGATCTTTGATGGCGAGATCGCGGTCGGCCATACCGGTGATGATGAGCGCGTTTTTCCCTCCAGTTTCTGCAGAGAGATGAAGGTCGGGACGCACTTTCATGAAATATTGAGCAGTAGGTGTTCCACCAGTGAGGATGATTGCATTGACTCGCTCATCCGAAATAAGCTGAGTGCCGATGGGATCGTCTACGCAGTTGATAAATTGGAGAGCTTCTTTAGGGACGCCAGCTTCCCAGAAAAGGTTCACGAGGATCCAGCCTGAGAGCACAGCTTCTGGTGCTGGTTTAAAGAGGACTTGGTTGCCTGTCACGAGAGCTGCAATCACACCACCCGATGGAATTGATATAGGAAAATTCCATGGAGGGGTTACAAGAACAGTTCCAAGGGGCGTGAAAGAAGCTTCTTTCATCCCGTCGAATTCGAGCATGCTGCGTAAATAGTACTCAGCAAAGTCGATCGCTTCAGAAATTTCAGCCTCTGTCTCGTAGATGGATTTACCGCCATCTTTCATCATCACGCCAACGAGGTCGGCCCGCTTTTCGCGCATTTTTTCAGCGACATTTGCGATCAGCTCACAACGCTCTTTAACGGGTTTTTGTCCCCAACCAGATTGGACGTTTAAGGCTGAATCGATATCTTCCCAGCTAGCTAAGCTATACTGATAGTGTGATTGGTGTGGCTTAGAAGGCTCGATTCCTTCCCCTTTTTGGTCGCGGTGGAGTTCTTCCCCATTAATGACAAGAGGGATGTCTTCAAACTTTTTGTCCTGCCATTTGCCAATAAGTTCATGGGCCCATTTTTGGTTTTGTGGAAGAGAAAAATCGGTATCGGCTTCTAGGGTAAACGGCTCTGTAATTTTTAAGTGAATAGGCGGATCAAACCTGCTTTGTGTTCTTCTAGGATTTTCAGACACGGCATCTGTCTGCCTGCACGCGAGCGAAAAGAGCTCGACTTGGCCCTTCCAAACCTCCGTACCAGGCTTTAGTCCAAAAATATGACGAAGGAAATTTTCAGGTCCTGTGTTCTCATCAAGTCTTCGGATAAGATAGGCAATAGCACTTTGGAAATCTTGCTTAGAAGCCACCGGGCAATAGAGGAGTATTTCTCGGGTGAGTTTTTGCACGACGCGTCGAATGTGATCGGCCATCCCTTCGAGCATTTCAAACGTCACCTCATGCTCTACATTGTTTTCCACACGTGTGAGCATAGCAAAAGCGATATCAAAGAGGTTGTGGCTCGCTATCCCCAAATGGATAGCGTCGGCATGCTCTTTTTTGCAGCCGTAGAGGACCATTCTTTTGTAATTGGCATCCACTTCAGCTTTTGTCTTATAAGGCGTTTGCGCCCAATTGTGCAAGCTTGCCTCGTAATGCTCCATTGTCAGGTTGGCGCCTTTAACGATCCGGATTTTAGCGGGGGCGCCACCTTTTGCTCTTCGCTTCATCGCCCACTCGGTTAGCTCCTGCATAATGTGGTAGCTGTCGGGGATGTAGGCCTGCAGCACAATGCCAGCGCTATAATCTAAAAACTCCTCTTCATCGAGCACCTTTTTAAAGAGCTCTTTGGTGATGTGTAGATCCCGGTATTCTTCCATATCGAGATTGACGAATTTTGCCACCTCAGTTCCATCGGGTCTTTTGTAGAGATGCTTTTTAGCTTTTTGATAGAGTTGTCTTAGTCTATCTGCGAGAATATCGAGTGTATGGTCCCAATCAAGTATATTGATTTGAGAGTAAATCGTCGTAATTTTGATGGAGACATACTCAACATCTTCCTTTTCTAAATCGCGCAGGTAAAGATCGAGACGCGAGATCGCCTCTTCTTCTCCCAAAATAGCCTCACCCAAATGATTTAAATTAATTCGAACCCCTTCTTCTCGGCGCTTGGCCATATGTTTGGAAAGAGCGGCCTTTTCTCCTGGTAAAATCACTTGAGATGTCGTTTTTCGAAGCGCGCGCATCGCTAAAGGAACTAAAAGAAAATGAAAAGACCTGCCAAACTTCTTAAAAAAGTGCAGTTGAAGTCGCTTCATAAAGTCTGCATAACGAGGAATTCCAAATTGCTCCAAAAGATAGACAAGCTGATCGGCGATCCGTTTCGTCTTGTGGCTGCGGAAGCACTCATCGGTCATCATCATTGTAAAAGCTTTGCCACGAGGATCCTTCATCATGCGGGCGAGCTCGGCTTGCGTCTGTTTTTCTTTAGACGTTTGGGTGCGAATAGCCTCTTGTAGCATAAGAGAAGCAAGCTCGATCGACTCGCGCTCTTTTGCCTCTGGGCTTAAGGGTTTATTCTGATAGCTTTCTAGCTTTTCTCGAGCTTGGCTGAGGTACTTTGATTCTTTTGGATCCATAGCTTAATCGATATCAAAAAATAATTTACCAACCAAGCATTTTTTGACAGGAAAGGCACTAGACCAATAAAATCTAAGCCATGAAAAAAATACTTCTTGGAATCCTTCTCTCTTCCCTTCTTCAAGCACGCCCTGAAGTGCACATTGTCCGTAATGGAGTGGGCCCCATTACTTACTACCAAAGCCTCGCTAAGCAAAATCACCTCCCCATCCACATCGTTGATTGTCATCTCGACCATGGCATTGAAAGAGATCATTCCCTTAAGGGGAAAATCTTAGAGAAGATCCCTTACAATTATTATATAGAAGATAAAATCGACAAATTCATCTTCATGAACATACCCCAAGGGGCCAACAAAAAATACACACTAGAAAAACTGCCTAAAGAAAAAATGATCCTCTTCATGTGGGAGCCACCTATCCGTCTGCGCAAGATGTACTCAAAGGGGATCCAAAAGTGTTTCTCCAGAATCTATACTTGGAATGATGATCTTGTAGACAACAAGACCTACTTCAAATTCTACTATCCCAATCGGTGTCCCATGCTCACCGATCTTCCATTGTTTGAAGAAAAAGACCTCATAACCCTCATTTGTGGCGCCACAACCGATAAATCAAGACGCCATCCCAATGAGCTCTACTCCGAAAGAATTAAAGCGATCCGCTTTTTCGAAGAGAACGAACCCTCCTTCGCCTTCTATGGGATTAATTGGGATCCCTCCCAGTATCCCTCCTATCGCGGCTCAGTTTCCGATAAGCTTGAAGTTAACAAACACTACAAATTCACCATTTGCTATGAAAACTGCCAAAATCTCCCCGGATACATCACAGAGAAAATTTTCGACTGTTTTGCTGCCGGTTCAATCCCTATTTATTGGGGAGCCTCAAATATCCAAGACTATATTCCAGACGATTGCTTCATTGACCGGCGGGCATTCTCCTCCTTGGAAAAATTGTACGACCATCTCCAAAACATAACTCCCAAAGAATACAATGAGTATCTTGCAAGAATCCGAGTTTATCTCGCCAGCCCTGAGTCAGATCTCTTTTCACCCGAAAATTACGAAAATATTCTTCTTCAAGCAATTTATTGACCGTTGCTTTTTATACTGGTTTAGTTGAATCTAATTCAAAAAGATTGTTGGAGTATATTATGGCAGGAAGTGTTGGTAGTTTTGGATCATTGGATGGTGTCGCAGAGGCTTTGGAGGCTTTAGCGGCTATACCGCGGGGTAGTTCAGATCCCCAGTCATCAAGTGCTTCAAGTTCTTCACGTACTTCGTCTAGCTCCAGCAGCTTGAGTTCATCTAGTAGCAGTGGGTTAGATGCATGGCTTATAGCCATTCGTGCCGAGTCGGGTTCACCAGCTGCTGGAGCAGCTCTTCCGGACGCATCCGCAGCATCTGCTGCTGCCTCTTGTATCGAAACAGGTGATACCCCCAGAGATTTAGACCAATATTTAGAGATGACGGTGAGTGAGGAAAAAATTTCTTTTCTTACCAAATGTCCCAAAGATCAACTGCCTAGAGAAGTACTTAGATTTGCTAATATGCAGATCAGTAATTGGGAAGAAATGAGAAGTGAAGGGTTAGATTTAACAAAGCCAACTTTCGAAAAGTTTCAAACTTTCAACTATAGCTACACCATAGATAGCGATCAAAGCAGATATACCATCATGGCCAAAGATTTGGAAGATTCCAAGTTATATGATGAAGAAGAATCTGGGCTTTCTAATCGAGAGTTATTACAAATAGTGGTGAGTCAATACAGACAGCTCTCTAAAGCAAAGTTATTTAAAATTTTCGCTTCCGGGGCAGGGGCAGGAGCTGTAAGCCAACCGGCAAAACCAGGTGGTTTGCTTGAGCGTGCGCGAACTTTGAGCAAAGGCACTCTTCGGGCTCCGACCGCTCGGGAAGAATAAATTTGAAGTTGTGGAAATTCCGAATTAATCAGTATCTCCTTATTTGACGACCTTAGAGATGAGGTCGTCAATGCACATTTCTCTTAAGTTGCCTTGAAACCAACCTTCCTCTGTAAGGAGTTCTCCATCGGTGGCCATCCCCGTGCATTGGGTGGCAAAATCTCCAATAGCGCCCCGAATTTCTTCTGGATCGTTATAGTGAAGTGTCATCTCCCTACTGAAATCATAGTGAGAAAGCCGTTGGAATGTATTGATCCCCATATCCCGCAATCCTTTAAGAGCTCCTCTTTGTGGGAGGATTTTGACAAGTTTTCGTATCGCGCTACTTTCTGTAATTAAGCTTTGCAAGGCTTCTTGCTCGTGGAGACATACTTGATTTGGACATGCCGCATAAGAATACCCGCTTTCTGAGATTTGGTTTCTCATTTCCCATAACCTTTGAAAAATCATTCGGGACGAGTCATCATTTTTCACAAATAGAATTCCGGTATTGATATTGGGTAGAGCAATATCTTCAGTGAGGGCAACAGAAAAATCTTTGAATTGGGCTGCGATGTTTTCGATTTTAAGGCGATGATTCATCATGACCATGTCATCGTCTAGCCAAACAAACCATTCTCTACTGGCAAAACTCTTATCGTTTAGCAATTGATTCATTCCAGCAATCTTCGACCAATAAGGGAGAGCAGGCTTCGCTAAATTTTCACGAAACACTAAATATTCATAGCCATGCGTATCGCAATAGGCTTTATGGGTTGCGGCTACTTTTTCTGAAAGATCCACTCGGTCTGGTTGCGTGGTAAACGAAGTGAAAACTGTAATTTTTTGTTTTAGATCCGAGGTAAGAGGAGGGGGCGTATTAAGAGAGCTTGTGTAGAAATACAAAGAGGATGCCACAATAAGTCCAATGCCGACCCCTATGGCAATAGAGGTTTTTGGGTTCTCTCGGATTTTTTCTTTCAATGAATCGAAGAGGGATTGTTTGGGCTCCTCAATTGTGAGGGGAAGTTCCTCTCGTCGATTGGAAATAAGCGAGACCATGTAGTCTATAACTTTGAAAAAAATCTCTGAGATCTTGTGAACTAAGCCCCAGTCTCTTGGAGGAGGAGGATCTGTTTTTAAAACAGGATTTAAAGAAAAATTGAATAATCTAATGTTTTCCACATTAATATTGTAGCATTTTTCTTTTATATTTGCAAATAAGTACTAAGTAGTTGCTTATTATGAGAGGTTTGCAAAAAGGACTTGCACTACTCAAAAATTGTGGAAAAATGGAGTCGAGGTACCCAAACTGTATAAACAGTTGTTAGAGAGCCCTTTGCAGGGCAGAAAAGCTTTTTTCTATTCGGTCCTAGGGGAATAGGAAAAACCTTTTGATTTAGGGATCGCGTGTATTGGAGGGTGATTACTCACCCTAAATTCTATTTTTTTTGATGTGGGAGTTTATCGATCTTTACGTCCTATGGGCCCATTTGATCAGGGCATTGTACTGGGATAAACACTCTTACAATGGGTCTCTTTGATGAAAAAGAGAATTCCCACTGCCACAAATAGATAGACGGGGACTGTGGTGAGGGCTAATCGGTAGGTCTCGACAGAGAAGACTCTGGCCCCATCTGCCATTTTTCCAGCCCATCCAAGATCGAGGAACTTTCCTGTAAGGGGATCAGAGAGTGCTCCAAGTAGAGCATCAAAGGCATTCATGAAGCCGATGGCAGTTGCTGCGACCATGGGAGCATTGATCTCACGGATCATGGTGAAGCAAAGGAGGAATGTGCTGATGAAGAAGCCAAAGAGGATCATGATCGTGCTAAGGACCCATACAGGCATCGGTAGGTAGAGAATAAGAGAAAAGGCAACAGCTGCAAAAGCGGTTCCTATATACATCACCTTTTTGCGGTTTCCGATAAAGTCAGAAAACCATCCCCATATGGGAGCGCCGATGGCAAAACCGATAAAGAGTAGCGATACAACGTTGGCGGCATTTGTCTTTGAGAGCTCAAAAGCTTCTGAGATAAAAGGGACGCCCCAGAGGCCGCCAAAAACGGTGATGGGTGCAAAGGCAAGGCCGCTGTAGAATGAAAGGAGCCACGATTGCTTGCTTTTGAAAACGGACATGCAACTTTCCCAGAGATTAGTGTCTTCAGGAGTAAGATGGACATCGACTTGGTATTTGCTTTTATCGCGAACAATGAGGAAAAAGAGGGCAGCGAGGACAACGCCTCCGATTCCGATTGCATACAGGGCAGAACGCCAGCCAAGGGCATTGATGAAAGCGGAGAGGGGAGCTTGGCCGCCTACGGCGCCGAGCATGCCCAGTGTCATCATAAGCCCTGCCATAAAGGCAAAGCGTTTGGCGGGGAACCAATTAGCGGTGAGCTTTAAGCAGTTAAGAGCGGCAAAGGCCGCGCCAATTCCGGCTGCGAAACGTCCCGCTTGTGCGAGGAAGAGGTTGCCAGAACTTGCAAACAGAATTGTGCCAAGTCCGCAGATGGCAATAGCTATGGATGTTACTTTTCTAGGGCCAAAGCGATCTACGAGGAGTCCTGCTGGGATCTGCATGAGCAAATAAGCATAGAAGTAGCAAGCAGCGAGGTTTCCAAGCTGCGCGCCATCGATGTTGAATTCGCTCATGAGGTGCGATGTCATCACGCTGGGAGAAACTTCGATCGCGAATTTGTAAAACATAAAAGAGGCGCTCAAAAGCCAAATGAGCCAGGCCAAAAAATTGTGCATTTTTCTGTTCATGATTTCTCCTTAAAGACAAAAGCGAGCCAGCCATCTAAATTGGCTTCGTGCATTAGTTGCCATCCTTGGGTGAAGCAGTAGGTTAAATAATCTTTTTTTTCAGTTGAGAGTATGCCGGAGGTAATGAGAGTTTTAAAGGGGAGCTGATTTTCTTGCCATGCTCCATGTTGCTCTGTAGCAATCATGTTCATAAAAACGACGGGCTTTGTTTCTGGCTTGCCCATCGTGATATTTACTTTGTTGAAGGCTGCATTTTTTTGCGTGTGCTCGATAGCACCTAGATCCACATCGCAAGCAAAAATTTCTTTTGCGCCCATTTTTTTTGCCGCCATGGATAGGATCCCGCTGCCGCAGCCAATATCAAAAATGGTTTCGTTTTGGATAAAATAGGGCATGAGATCAACCATGAGCCTTGTAGTGGGGTGAGAAAAATCCCCAAAGCCAGGCCCTGGCAACAGTTCTAAAGTACTTTGGTTGGGGAGTTTAATGTGCGCTTTTCCCTCTTTGAATTCAGGGGAATGAGTCGCCCATTGCTGCTCCCAGTCGATTTCAGCAAACATTTGGTCAAGAATGCTAACAAAAATCTATTCAAGAATCAATCAGAATGTTCTTGGCAAAAAATAGCCATTCTAGAGATGATAAGGTCCTTATTCCCGCACCGGTAGCTCAGCTGGATAGAGTACATGGCTACGAACCATGGGGTCAGAGGTTCGAATCCTCTCCGGTGCAATGTTACTTGAAATCTACTGCTCTGGGCCTGCCCTCACAAATGGGATCCTCTTGGCTTGTATGCAGACCCACAAGGCTGTTATCATCGATGCCCCTCCGGGCTCCGCTAAGCAGCTAATGGACCGGATCAAAGAACTGGGTTTAAGTGTCGAATATCTTCTTTTGACCCATTCGCATTGGGATCATACTGCCGATGCGGCCCTTTTGAAGAAAAATCTCTCAATTCCTCTCTACGTTCATAAGCTCGATGCTCAAAATGTTCAAGAACCAGGTTATGATGGCCTGCCACTACTCATTGAAGTGCCAAAAACAGATGTAGATTCTTTTTTGGAAGATGGGCAAAGACTAAATGTAGGAGAGCTCTCATTAGAGGTCCTGCACACGCCAGGTCATAGCCCCGGCGGTGTCTGCTTCTACTTGAAAGAGCAAAATACCCTTATTTCAGGAGATACTCTCTTTCAGGGGACAATCGGGAATCTAAGTTTCCCCTCCTCTGAGCCAGAGAAAATGTGGCAATCGCTTGATAGACTAGCGAAATTGCCCCCAAATACTCGAGTCATCCCAGGACATGGTGATGAAACAACTATTGGGGATGAGGATTGGCTACCAAACGCAAAAGAATATTTCGGAGGATAAGAAATGTCGAATTTATTGATTGGGAAAGCAGCTCCCCACTTCAAAGCAAAAACAGTGGTAAAAGGAAAAATCGTCGATGACTTTTCTCTCGATGATCTTCAAGGGAAATATATCTTGTTTTTCTTCTATCCCCTTGATTTTACGTTTGTTTGTCCCACAGAGCTCCATGCTTTTCAAGACCAATTGGCTGAATTCCACAAAAGGGATGCTCAGGTTGTAGGTTGCTCGGTAGACAGCTGGTACACCCATGCCGCATGGATAAATCAGCCTAAAGACCAAGGAGGAATCGCAGGAGTTGAGTATCCGATCGTTTCTGACTTGAACAAAGACATCTCTAAATCCTACTGCGTCCTCAAAGAAGATGAGGGGCTGGCATATAGGGGACAATTCTTAATCGATAAGCAAGGGGTTATTCGGCATCAGCTCGTGAATGATCTACCCATTGGCCGTTCGGTGGACGAGGCTCTACGTTTGCTCGATGCCCTCATTTTTCATGAAAAAAATGGGGAAGTTTGCCCAGCCAACTGGACTGCCGGATCGAAATCGATGAAACCCACCCAAGATGGTCTTCGTCAGTACTTTACGCCAGTTAAATAGTCGTAAAGGTCTTTCTCAGATAGGACCAAAACCGCTTTGAGCTTTTGGCAAACCGGGGCGATCGCTTCAATGATTTGCCGGTCGCCGGTGCCTGGCATGCAAATGGCAGACAAGCGCATTTTTGCCCCATGGCCCTCTAGAAGCTTGGCTCCTTGTAGATAATCTTCTCTACAAAACCCTTCTTCGTGAACCCGGTAGAAAACGAGCTCCTTACCATCGAGAATCGTTTGGATCGCATAATCGATCCCAATACTATTTTCTGCTGGATTCCCAAATTTCTCCGAGAGATCGCTTAAATTTTGCATCCGAAAAGGAGTGCAGTATTCCCCTTTTTCTGCTTCACCAAATAAAAATATTCTCATATCAAATAAACCTCTAATTAATAATTAGCATTTATTTGATTTTTATTTCAAATACTTAAGGTTCTTTTTTAAAAAACTCTACGAAGTCGTCGAGGCATCTTCTTGCTGCAGCTATATCATCTCGGATGAGTCTAGTGCAAATGCGACCTAGCAAAGGTGAAGGTTGCGGAGAGGGGGCGGGAGAGGAAGGGGTCTCTGGTTTAGTTCTATCAATTGGGGTAGTCATGGCAAAAAGTTTACCAAATCTATCTATTAATACCCAAATCGCTCGTTATATAGGTTTTGCCCTGACTGTTCTTGGGTCTGTTTTTTATATGTTTTTTGGTTGGGATACTCATCTCTTTGGCGCTCAGCCATTTCTCTAGCAGCTGTTTCAATGGCGCAGTCAATGCTTTCGCATTCCTTAGAAAGGACAATTGCCCGACACTTCCCCCAGCAATCGAGAGAATGATAGAGTCTTTGATTTTGAGAGCAGGCGCCATCAAGAAGCATCCGCTCGTCGCAAGCAGTTGGCGGCGTGCATTCGCAGCAATCATTGCTCCAGCCAAAACTATTCACCACAAAAAGAAGAGTCCACAGGTATTTGATCATGACTTCTTTCTAGCTTAAGAGAAAAAAATTTGTCCACAAAATCGTAAGATATCGTATTTTTAAGGAGAAATCCCTACGGAGTGGCTTAATGAAGATTTTGATGGTTGCTAGCTTCCTAGCAACAGTTCTATTTGCTGATGATATCGAATTTCCAATTGACAACGACGTACCTGAGTATGCTGTGGATGAGATGGAAGAAATAGTAGATCTCATGCTAGAGGCTGATATTCAACAGCGTAACTCACTAGAGGGCGTTATTGAAAAAGAAATGGGTCAGGTGCTGCTTTCTCATGAGGAAGATCCGTTGCCATTAGAAATAGAGCCTCAGGTAGAGGATCTCTCTGCTCTAGCACAAAGACCTGCTGTGACACTTTCTCAACCCCCTGTAGAGCCAAAAGACCTCAATCCATATGAAACGTTGCCGATTTCTCTCGATGAAAAGCAGAAAATTGCTCAGCTTTTAACGACAATGGCAGAAAATAATGTATTCATGCTTCTTTTTGAAAGGAAAAATCTCGAAAGGCTTGGCCAAGACATCAATCATGTTCACCCTATGCGGTTCATCGGTACGGTATTTTCTAGTCCAAGACTCAAATACTGCATGCATCAAATTCGTCGAAGCGGCTTTAAATGGGATGGCTTCATGGACGGCTTTTCAGAGAGATTTACTGAAGAGCTCAAAGCAAATAACATCAATGCCTACGTCCCAGGACTGGCACTAGCCCTAGAGGTGAATGAGGAAGAAATGCAAAAATTCATCGATAGGAATGATTTTGTAGGGTTAATCAACTACCTAATGGTAAACGCTAGGCCTAAAAGGCAATGATTAAAAAACTTTTTTTTCTACTGGCTTTGAGTGCGCAATTATGTGCGGCAGAAGAAATCCAATTCTGTGGTGAAGTTCGAGTGAATATACTCAAAGGGTGGGACAAGCTTCTCACTTGGACTCTTCTGCCAAAAATCAAACCCTATTATTTTTCTAGTCCGTCCGTTGTGCAAACTTATGAAGTGCACGATGCCTTCTTAGAGGAATTTCGCATAGAGTATGGCTATTTCTCAGCCTATGAGCCGCTCGTAGGGATTGTGACCGATCAAATTTGTCATGTTGAGAAAACCAATGAAGCTCTGCAAAATCTAGTTCACATACCAGACTCCCTTCAGCGTGAATTCTCTCGTGATGAAATTCTTGCCAAAGTGATGGCCTATAGAACATTGAAAAAGGGGATGAAGGTCACCATGCCAGATGGGGCCATCTATGTTGTTGATGCCGTCATCGATCTTTGGCGGGGTATGCCCGCTTTTGGCCTCATGCCAGAAAAAAAAGGGGACGCGCCTATACTCCTCTATCGAGGAACGGATATGGATCTAGTCTCTGAAAAAGGGTGGGCTTCGATCTTAAGTGATCTGGATACTACCGGGCCTGGTCACTCGACCTTTCTAAAAGCTAGAGAGCCCATTCGTCAGTGGCTCAGTAAAGCCAAAAACACTCACCAGCCCGCTCGCCTTGTCGGCTTTAGTTTAGGTGGCGCTCTTGTATTTTATACTCTAATTTATGAATCCGACCTCATCTCTCGTAAATTCCCCTCAGTTGCCTACAATGCTCCAGGTATCTCCAAAGAGATTTTTGCAAAGTGGGAAGAAACTATATCTGCTCAAGACATCCCTCTTTTCACCTTTGTTAACAAAGGGGACATCGTCTCGCAAATTGGCTTTTTTCTTTCCAATGTTTGGGAAATTTCTCTCAATGAGTCAATGGATGTGATCCAGGCTCACACGAGCCTCATCTCCACAGAGCCTCAGTTTCATGCCACATCGGTTGATGTGGCCAAAGAAAACGCAGCCCGCATGGCCATCCTACGTCGTCGTTAATCAATATCTTTTAAACAAGGAAGAAAGCAAGCGGCCAAGCTGCAAATATAGGAACTGATATCGCAGCAATAACAATCTCTATGATTGTATCCTCATTTTTTAAGTGAGAGATGTTTCGATTTGATAAATCGGGAGTTTTGATTGAAGATGTAATAGATGTAACAAGAGTAGAGGATGGAGCAGGTTCTGGTTTTGAAGCTACTAAATGATGCGTATCTTCAAACAGACCAAAGTAATAGGCGCTAAGGGCTATGGTTGCAATAGCTCCCGCAACGAGAGATTTTTGGTGCTTCTTGTAAAACATCATAGGTGTGAAGAAGCTTGCCTTATTTCTTTTTTCTCTTGAAAGTTGGGGATTCTTTTGAGGAATGGACCGTTCGATTTCAGCTCCAAATGCATACCTTGCCGCTAGCGCAATGTTTTGAGTAGAGTGGGCTAAGCGACTTGTCATTTTGGAATAGCTCTTCAAAGAAATAAAAGACACCGGATAAGACGCAATTGATAAAATGGCCAAGAGAGCTGTTTCTACAATTGCTAAACAAAAAGCGGAAGTAGTAAGTGCAGTTCCAGCTGTGAATTTCCAAGCTTTCTGAGTAAAAGAATCGGAAGTAGAGGGCTGAAAGGCTTGTCCTTGCTGTAGAGCTGTTGATGCGAAAAGGGTAAATGTATCATTTGTAGTTGCTGACATGTAGCTAGTATAATTAGTATTTTTTTTAATAAATCCTAAAAAATTAGTAGGAGTATGTGAATTGTTTTTTTTAGTGAATAAACTTTTTATTTAATAAGAGGTTTTCTGTTTGATAGAACTTGTGTGTTGGCTTTTATAAAAAAAGAGAGCCGCGTCTATGCTCTGGCCATAGAAAACGCAGCCCGTATGACTATCCTACATCGTCGTTAGTTGCTTTTATCAACCCTAGCGCCATTGCCACGACCTATCGGCAGAGATCTTCTTCTTAGAGCTCCATTAGTTACAGGTGAGCGCATTGTCTTTTGTTTTTTTGGAATATTGAAAAGGGAAACTTTTTGCAAAAATATAAGTTCGGCAGCTTGTTGTGCTGGAGTTAATCCTGAAAAGTCCTCAGCAGTCAACTCAAAGGTATACTTTCCATCTACATTTGTTTCTTTCACTTCAAATTTTGCTTGTGTTTCATCGTCGAATATCAACTGCTGCCATTTCTCGTGCCACGCTTTTATGGCTCCATTAGCCTCATCAATTATTTTCTGAGGAATACTTTTACGGTCGCCAAAGATAGTGATGGTAAGAGAATATTCCTTTTTTGCTACCTCGATCTTATGGGAGATCGCAGCAACAACAGGAGCTGTCACTACAGGAGTAGGCGGTGGTGGATTATTGCGATTTCGCACAAATAAGGTTATAGCAGCCAGGGCAACCACTGTGATGGTTGAGGCAAGAATTTGGGTGCCAGGTGAAGTGAAATCAGTAGGATCCCAATCTGCTGGGAAAAGGGTATTTGTAATGTTTCCAATATTCATAAATGTTACCCTTTATTGTGCTTTTTTCAAGATTTTTTGATAGGTTTTAGTGCTCATCCATCCCTTGTCATGAAATTGTTGTGCTAGCGCCGCTCTACTTTGAGCAACTACACGTCTAACGGAACTGCCTCGGGGGCCTGGCCCTGTGGTTTCATAGAGCGATACAAAGTCTAATTTTCTTTTCTCTTCAATTCTCTGGTCTTTAGATAAGAGGGAAGTCTGCTCTTCTACTTCGATCTGGAAAGTATAAGGATCTTTCCCTTCGCCAGTTATCTTGAAAGTATTTCGGTATTCTGTTTCCACGTCCATCGCATGGCGATAACGAGCTTTCCAGGCAATGATCGCTCTCTCAGCAGCTTGAATCTCTGCATCTCCTGGCTCTCCACTAACCTCAATTCGAAGTTTGTTTTCTTGAGAGTCTATGTTTATATTGGCAACTAATACTCCAGCTCCAGCGGAAGCGCAGGCAGCCTCAATGGCAGCCTTAATTCCTGAAGCGGTTACGGTTCCGCTAGGATTCACAACAAAGGTGCCGGATGGCATGAGTTGAGTCTTCTTAATTACAAAAGTCCCAGATGGAGTAGATGCACTGGAGGCTGTTTCAGTTACCTTTGTTTCGTAAAGAGATACGTTATGTAAATCAGAAGCGTTGAGTTCTCCAGAACTTGCTATTTCGATGCGGAAGGTAAAGGATTCTCCTTTAGTTCTCGTTAGGTTGAAGGATTTAGGGGCGTCTGACTTTTCTAGTTTATGGGCTGTCCAGGCGGTAATGGCTCTATTGGCATGTTTTATGGTTCTTTTATTTGGCTTGCCGGTAATGACAACTTCAAGATGCGTTGCTTCTGAATCGATCGTTACATTTGAGTCTGTAGAGGTAGCCGCTCTTTCTACAAACTTTAGCATGCCAAGGGGGGTTAAAACAAACTTTCCAAGGGGTAGAGGTTGGTCTTCAAAAAATGCAAAAGCGGCAGGAGCTTTTTTGACTTGCTTAGCTTGTGGTCTACACAAAAGAGCGAGAGCGCCTAAAGCTACTGTTCCTATTAGAATGAGGTGACTATTGTCATGTGCCCAAGTTGTGACTCCAGTCAGGGATATATTTTGGGGAATAAAAGGGGGGAGAGTATTTTCGATTGGCATTAGTTCACCTTCAAGTTTGAGATGAAGGGATTGTACACGAAGGGGGAATTATTTGCCGGTCTTGTAATAAATGGAAGAGGAACGGAGTTTGTCTTCGATTGCGAGGAGGCGGTTGTATTTGCTGATGCGATCTGAGCGGGAAAGCGAGCCGGTTTTGATTTGGCCCGAGTTGGTTGCAACGGCAATATCGGCGATGGTCGCATCGGCAGTCTCACCTGAACGGTGGGAGATGATGGTGTGGTAGCCGTTTTGTTTGGCAAGTTCTATGGTGTCGAGTGTTTCGGTGAGTGTTCCGATCTGGTTGACTTTGATGAGGATGGCGTTGGCTATGTTTTGCTCGATCCCTTTTTTCAGGAACTTGGTGTTGGTTACGAAGAGGTCGTCGCCCACGATTTGGACTTTAGTGCCAAGTCTTTCTGTGAGGAGTTTCCAGCCGTCCCAATCATTTTCGGCAAGACCATCTTCTATGGAGTCGATGGGGTACTTTTCACATAGTGAGGAGAGGTAAAGGACTTGTTCTTCGGCTGTGCGCGCGTTGTACTCTTCCCCTTTTTTCTTCTTTTTCATCTCGACGTAGCGCCCTTCAGATTTGTCGTAAAATTCGGAGGCGGCGCAATCGAGGGCGATGGTGACTTGATCGGTTTTAAAGCCGGCTTTGGCAATGGCTTTGAGGATAAAGTCGAGGGCTTCTTCGTTGGTTTTTAGGTTGGGCGCAAAGCCTCCTTCGTCTCCGACGGAGGTGGAGTGGCCTTCTTCTTGGAGTAGGCCTTTTAGGGTGTGGAAGATTTCTGCTCCCCAACGGACTGCTTCGCCAAAGCTTGGCGCGCCAATGGGGCGGATCATAAATTCTTGGAAGTCGAGCATGTTATCGGCATGGGCGCCGCCGTTGATGATGTTCATCATCGGGCAGGGAAGGACGTGGGCATGGAGTCCGCCGATGTAACGGTAGAGGGGCATTTGAAGCTCGTCAGCAGCTGCTTTTGCAGCAGCGAGGGATATGCCAAGTATGGAGTTGGCACCGAACTTGGATTTGTTGGGGGTTCCGTCTGCTTCGATCATGGCTTGGTCGATGTGGATTTGATCGAAGATGTTTTTACCGATAAGCAAAGCGCTTAAAGGGCCCATGACGTTGGCTACGGCTTTCGTAACGCCTTTGCCAAAGTAGCGGTTTTTGTCTTTGTCACGTAGTTCTACGGCTTCATTCTCGCCGGTGGAAGCTCCTGATGGGATGGAGGCGGTGCCTTCTGCGCCCGCATCTGTTTTTACGGTGACTTGAAGGGTTGGGTTTCCTCTCGAATCGAGAATTTCTAATGCATCAATGTATTTGATCGTGGGCATATTTTCTCACTTCTTTGATCTAGTATTCTTTGGGGCTATTAAAGCGCAATAAGAGTCAAAACGCAAGCGAGAAATTTCTCCCTCTTCAAGTGCTTGTTGGACGGCACATTCTGGCTCATGTCTATGCGAGCAATCGGGGTATTTGCATTGTTTGGATGTTTCATTGATCTCGAAAAAGTATTGTTGGATTTCTTCTTTTGCGATATCCCAAAGGCCAAAACTTTTTATGCCAGGGGTGTCGACACAAAAGCCGTCTCCTTCGATAGGGAGCAGGAGTGTAGATGTCGTTGTGTGCGCGCCTTTTCTGGTTTTAGCAATCACTTCCCCTGTGAGGTAGCAGCTTCCGGTAAGGGCGTTAATCAGTGAGGTTTTTCCAGCTCCTGATTGTCCAGAAAAGACGGAGGATTTTCCTTTCATCACTTCTTTTAGGGCGTCGAGGCCCTCTCCAGTCACTGTACTGATGGGGATAATGGGAATGTCTAAGGATTTGTAAATGGTCAGCACTTCGCTTAAGAGTTCTTGTTCTTCCTCTAGGAGATCGATTTTGTTGATGAGGATGACGGGGTCCATGTTTCCTTTGAGCGAGGCGATAATATATCGATCGATCAGAGGGGGTTTAAGCGGAGGTATTCCCACAGAGGCTGTGATGAGGACTTGATCGACGTTGACGGCGATGAGTTGTTCCTTTTGTCTTGTGATTTGCTCGGCTCTAGACAAAATGGAGGTGCGCTCTTCTACATACAAGATGCTGCCAGATAGATCTTCAGCTGGTTTAAAAAGGACAAAATCGCCGACAGCAATGAGGTTTTTGATGCGAAGATTTTCTTTTTTTAACGCCCCGCGCAAAGAGCAGGTGTAAAGAACATCTTCAAAATCGACAAGTATCCCATCAGCCATAATGGCAAGAACTCTACCTCGTTTTAGATCGGGATCATTTGGTATTTCTTTTTTTCGTTTGTCTTGGTCTGTTTTTTTATATTTTGAACGATCTTTTTTTGAGAGGATTTTTCTTTCTTTGCGCCACTCTTTTTTATCTTTTCCGTGGAATGCCTCTTCGTGCTCTAAATGTTTATCACTCATATTTTCAAAGTATACAGGAGTATAGCACCTGCGGCTGCAACGTTTAGGGATTCCATTTTTTGGATGGGGATAGAGATGTTTTCAAAGCGCCCTTTCAAGGAGGGGGATACTCCATTGGCTTCGTTGCCCATGACGAGGATGCATGGGGTGGGTTTAGAGATTTGATCTAATGTAGTGCCATTGCTATCGGCAATGAGCAGGGGCCCAAGATTTGTGAGTTCTTCCTCGGTTCCGATTTGCAAGGGCATGCGGAGTGTGGCTCCTTTTGCGGCTCTTAAGGCTTTGTCATTGAATGGGTCGACACAGTTTTCGGTAAGAAATACTCCGTCCCAGTTTAAAGCTAGGGCGGTTCGTAGGAGAGTTCCAAGATTGCCGGGATCGCTGACCCCGTCGAGTGCTAAAATCCACTTTTCCCCCAAGAGATCGGTAAATTGGGGCATGGAAGTGAGCGCGGCTATTGGCTCTGGATTTTGCAGGCCGGTCACTTTTTTTAAAATGGCGTCATTGACGTGGTAGATCTCTTTTGCTTGTAAATTGTGCTCAAAATCTTTTTTTACCAAGAGGATGCCGAGTGTTTTGGCTTCCGAGGCGAGTTTTATCCCAGGAAGGACGATTTGCTTTTTTTCATAGCGGAATTTGCGACTAGATTGCAATTTAACGAATGTTTTTACAATTGGATGTTGCAGGCTGCTGATTTCTTTTGCTAGCATGACACTAGAGTACCACATTGAGGGAGAATGGCAGAAACGAAAATTTATGGATCGCTGGCTAGACGTGTAGTTTTAATTTTTCTTCTTTTGGTGATCTTGCCTCTTATCTTCTATGTTGCCTTCCTTTGGACACGGGATTATCAGATTAAACGGCAGACCGCTACTTCGGAAATGCAGCTCATTGGAAAATTTTCCAAGTCTTACCTAAAAGCTTGGCAAGAAGGGGTGCTCAAAGGGCCAAAGGAGCAAATAGAGGTGCCAGCCGCTCTTCGCAGGGAGGGGTCTTTCCTCTTCATAGAAGCGGGAAAACTCTATGCAGTGAAGGGGGATGACAAGGAGTATTTTGGGGCGGGTGAAGACGTTGAGTCGTGGAAAAAGAATTTTGGGTTCCCTTCTATTTCGCTTATCGAAAAAAATACTCCAAAAATGCTGGATAAAGGAATTGCTCTAGATGTTCCGGTAGAAGATGCAAATTTTGCTATTCGGGTTACTTTGTCTCCTGAAGAGATTCACCAATTTTCTGGTACGGGATTTCTTTCACATACCCTGATATTGCTTGCCATAGTGGTAATTGTAGGAGGGCTTGGGGCTCTTTTTATGATAATGCGTATTGGCAAACCTCTTAGACAGCTTCAACGTGTGATGGGCCAAGTCGAGAGTGGAAGCCATGATATTCGGTACAGCCAAGATCGCTTCGGTTTTGAAATCAATGATTTAGGTGCGCATTTCAATGGGATGCTCAGCGCGCTTTTGCAAAATATGGAAAAGGCCAAAGAGCTTGAAATCGGCAGGAATGTTCAAAATCAACTTCTTCCTAAGGAGATCCCCAGCTTCCCGGGTCTATCTATAGGAAAGGGATTTGCTCCTGCTAAAGAAGTGGCAGGGGATTTCTATGATCTTTTTGTGCGGGGGCCAAATGAGCTTCTCATAGCTTTAGCCGATGGTTCTGGCAAAGGAGTGTCGGCATGTCTTTATTCGCTGCTTGTTCGGAGCATGCTTCGCTCCCATGCTCTTGCCGGAGAGGAGCTTAAAGAGATCATCCAAAAGACTAATCACCTTTTTTGCTTAGACACTGGAGATACGGGGAATTTTGTAACCGCGTGGGTGGGGCTATACAGTGCTCAAACGCAGGTTTTAGAATATACTAGTGCAGGGCATATGCCTGGGATTTTGATTGATGAGGAAGGCAAGATTGAAGAGCTCACCACAGAAGGCGTTGCTCTTGGGGCAATGGAAATAGACCAGGTCTTCGTTGGTTCGATCAAAATAAAGAGCGGTAGTCTTCTTTTTCTTTATAGCGATGGAATCACAGAAGCACACAACGAAAAAGGCGAACTCTTCGAAAAAGCTCGCCTCATGGAATTTCTGTCTGCTCATCGCACACTAGAGCCTCAAAAGCTCATTGATCACCTCATCATGGAGGTGAATCAATTTGCGGGGGCACTAGCTCAACACGATGATCTTACAGCGTTATGCATTCAAGTGCATTAACGGCAGCAAGATCCACATCCACCGTTACAAGAAGGCTTAGGGCAGCATCTTTTGCATTTGCACTTAGGAGGGCAAGGCTTTGGAGGGCACTTACGCTCGGGTTGGCAGCAAGGCTTTTTGCAGCAAGATCCGCATCCACCGCCACAACAGCCAGCAGAAAGATCAGAAGCAGCGCCAAGTCCTAAAACAGCGGCAATAAGTCCTAATGCAACAGGTTTAAAAATTAGTTTTTTCATAATAATTACTCCGTAATTGAGGATTCCTCATATTTTTAATATAATAAAACGGGCTTTCTTTTTCAAATAAATAATACATATCACGACTTGAATGTTTTAAAAGTCGAGTCTGAATCTAAGGGTGAATCCGTTAAGGTTGAGGTCTCCGCATTTGGCTTCCACAACTTGGTTGAAAAACTGGTTTTGGCCGCCCCACCACTGGAGTTCCCATCCACCGTCGAGAGCATAGTGATATCGATCGCAACAAAACCAACTCTCATAGCGCAATCCCAGAAATAGCTCAACGACAGGCTTTAACGTGTGGATGTTGTTTTCGATCCTTATTTCTTCTTGTGATTTGCGATCTACTTCGATTTTTTCCCAGATTCCTGTTACGGCAACATCTCCAAGGAGGCTAAAGCATTGATTGAAATGCCAGATGGTATCCATCCCTGCCCTTATGCCGACACCCCAGTAGTGCATCGAGTTTTTATCTTCTGATACGAGGGTTTGGTCCCGGGCTGTTATTTGGTAATGCTGATCTTGCCAAGTTCCTTTTAACCCAAAGTGTGGCCTGAGCTTTAAGTATCTAGATATAAAGAAATTGCGGCCGAGCTCTACGTCTAGTGCGTTGAAGTCAAGCTCCCAAAAAGCTGAGGCTGACAAAATAGGCTGAGTGAGCCCAGCAAAAGCTGCGCTATCTCCTAGGGGGCGGATTCTTTGAGTTAGAGTGTCTTCGATGCTCTCGCTTTTTTTGGTATTATTCACTCGTAGCCAAGTGTAATCGACTGTGAGATCCCAAGAGTCGTGATCATATAGGATGCCGACTCCTATCTTAAAACCGGGCTCAAAATGCCAGTCGGGGTGAAGAACTTTTCCGTAGCCAGTTACTGTGTCTCCATTTTCAACATGCTCAAGAATCGCAAATCCTAAGTTGTCCTCCCTAGATGTCCAGTAGATGAATTCTGCAGTGACATGGGCGTCCCACCCTCTAGCAACGCATGGCCCTGCTCCGGGGGTAATGGTCCAGTCGGGGCCATTGGTGGGCCAGATCTGTGCACATTTTGCACATTCGTCTTTAGGTGGGCAGCATGAGTCGTAACTAAATAAAGATGAGCCAGTGATTAGTAAAGGGATTAATCTCTTCATAACTTAATTTAATTAGATTTAAGTTAATAAATAAAGAGAAAATTAAAAAGGTCGATCTCCAAAGGAGGTCGACCCATATTTAAGCTTCTAGAGTGGAAGGTCTTAGAATTGGAAACGAGCTTTGATCGTTAATCCTTGCATTCCTAAATCTCCCCAGCGTGTTTCTGTATGAGAGAAGACAAACTGGTTTTGACCACCCCACCACTGGACTTCCCAGCCGAGATCGAGGCTTGTGTAGTACTCATCACAGCACCACCAATCTTCCCAGCGGAAACCGAGCAAGAATTCCATGACAGGTTTCATGGAGTGCCACTCAGTTTTTAAATTGGTCTGAGGTATGACAGTTGTGATATCTTGAACAGTATCTGTTCTCGTTGCAAGACTTGAGTTATTAAAACGACCCCAAAGGGCTGTAGCAGACACTTCTCCAATCACACTAAAGCACTTGTTGAAATGCCAAGCTGAGTCGAGTCCTGCTCTTGGGCCTATTCCCCAGTAATCGATTTTGTGGTTGCCGGTTGCCAAGATCGTATCAAAAGTAGTTGTTGAGCCTTCTCTTTCTTGGGCTGTTGCTGAAGTTTTGAGTCTTTGGTTTTGCCATGTTCCTTTCAGACCAAAATAGGGGCGTAAATATAGACATTGGCTTACATAGAAGTTGCGTCCCCATTCTAGATCAAGCACATCGAAATCGAGTTCCCATCTTGCAGTCTCCTGGGTGATGGTTGTTTCGCTTTCAAATTCTGTAAAGGCATTTCCAAACGTATAGTTGGCATCAAAAAGTTCAAAGCCTGTTTTTGGTTTTACTGTTCTAGTATTTGTTCGCGGTCTGAGCCAAGTGTAGTTGAGATAGAGATCCCATCCATCGATGCAGGTAAGCCAGCCGAGGCCTACTTTAAAGCCTGGTTCCATTCTCCATTTTGGATGAAAAAATTCTCCGAGGGTGGTTACAGTGCTATCTGTTGGCGAGCTAAAGGCAAAACCCATGTGGTCTTGGCGTACTGCCCAGTAGATGAACTCCGCTGTGATGAAAACATCACATCCATCAGCAGTGCAGGGGCCGGCGCCTGGAGTGATGATCCAGTCTGGGCCACAGGAAGGCCAGAGTTGTGCGCATTTGGCACAAGGATCTTTTGGAGGGCAGCATTCGCTGCAGCACGTGGATTCACAGCAGTTTGATTCACAGCAGTTTGATTCACAGTCGCATGAATTTTCCACCGATTGAGAGTGCGTTGAACCTTCATAGTAGTCTTGAGCAAATGTAGGAGCTACTGAAGCTACAAAAAAAGCTGCTCCGATTGCAAATGTTTCTTTCACCTGAATTAACCTCATTTTTGATAAATGTTATATAGTGCAGCTTACGAGAGCAGGGTAAATATTTGCAAAGTAATAATTTTTCTTTTTCAAAAATCCACTTTGAGTTCATCATGGTCTCTTATGAAAGAAAAACAGCGTTATTACATCCTTTCTTTTGGAGCAGTCTTTTGCATCTTAACTTTCTCCATTGTTCTATTTAATAAAAAACCAACTGGGTTCACTCTTGATAAAATTCGTTCTCCTTTTGAGAAATCTTCCAGATGGAATATCGAGGAACTTCCTGCATTTGAAAGCCTAGAAATACAAAAAATCCTCTCCCAAGATTTCAACTATTTGGGGGCAGGTGCGCAGTGCTACGCTTTTCAGTCAGCAGATGGAAATTACGTTCTGAAATTTTTCAAAATGAAACACTTGATTCCAAAACGATGGCTAAAACTCATTCCCTTGCCTTGGCTAGAGCAATACCGATTCAACAAAATTGATAAGCGGATATTGCGCCATCGTGAGCTCTTTACCAGTTATAAAATAGCCTATGAAGAACTTAAGGAAGAAACTGGCGTTATCTATATACACCTGAATAAATCAAGGGACCTTTCTTTAAAGGTGAAGCTCTATGATCGGATGCGCAATTGTTTTACAGCAAATCTCGATGATTACGAATTCATTTTGCAAGAAAGAGCTCAGCTCGTACACGATCGAATTCGTTCCCTTATCCAAAAAGGAAAAAGAGAAGAGGTCATCGAAGTTATTCACCAGCTTCTTTCCCATGTCGTACTCCAATGCAAAAAAGGCGTTATCGATCGAGATTCAGGCTTCAGCCACAATTATGGTTTTGTTGGCAGTAAGGTCGTTCACTTCGATGCAGGTCGCGTTGTAAAAGATGAAAATGCAAAAGAGGCCACATTTTACCAGAGAGAGATCTTGCGAGTAGGAAAGAAATTGGAGAACTGGTTTGAAATTCACTATCCCGCTTTCTTGCCAGACCTAGAAGAGGTTATTGATGCTATGATCGATTCTTCTTTTCAGGGGGAATCGGCTTCCCATGCATGATCGTGAGGATACCACCTGTGCAGACCACTACAATCCCCAAAATCGTGCACCAGTCTGGGAAATTGCCCCATAGCAGCCACTGGAGCATCGCTCCATATACGACTGATGAGTAGTTGAAGGCGCTGAGAAAAGAAGGCTTTTCATAGCGGTAAGCATTTGAGAAAAATGTTTGACCGCAAACAAATAAGGCGCCAATTCCACAGAGTAAAAGCAGGGTTTGCTTGTCGATGGGTTTCCATGTTTCAAGACTAAACGGAATACTGATGAGAGTGCTAATGAGAAAATAGTAAAACAGAATCGTAACGACCCGCTCTGTTTTTACGAGTCTTCTCTTAGCAATAGATGAAATAGATAAACAAATCGCCGCCGCAATACCGTAGAGAGCTCCGATATTGATGATGTCGCCCGTGGGTCTTAAGATAAATGCAATTCCAAAGAAACCAAGAAGAATCCCTATCCATAGACCTTTATCAATTTTGACACCCCGCCATAGCCAGATGATCAAAGGAATAAATAGAGGAGCCGAGTTACTCAAAAGGACAGTATTGACCAGGCTCATCCGCTGCACTGCTAAGAAAACAAATGCATAGCTCAAATAGCCAGCGATCGTTCGAATGGCAATGCCTCGGATTTTCGTTAAACGAAGGGTTTTCTTACCTTTCCTAATCATCCAAGGAATCAAGCAGACAAGACCAATGAAATTTTGGAACAGCAGCACGACAGGCACAGACGTTCTTTCACTAGCAACGCGGGAGAGAGCGATCACTGTAGTGTAAAAAATCCAAGAAATCAGGACGAAAATAATACCCTTCGTCCGATTTTGCTTGGTCCTTGAAACCTTTTCCATTTCTCTCTTCTACCCTAAAGGCGCATTTGCTCCAACCCTTGTAGTAGTGCTGGGAGAATAGTAGGCCTGCCGGGGATGATTGGGTTGATCGGGGAATGAAAGTTTGATTTTCCCTGTTCTAACCATTGGCTTCAGGATGTAGTCTCGGATATAGCGAGGTTTTCTACTTAAAATAGAAGAGAGTTCGTGAATATTGATCGGTTGAATAGAGCAAAGTTCGATCAATACAGCTTGGAGATCTCCTGACTTTGCCTTTTTTGTGAGTTTCTGAATTCGCTCTTGAAGGTTTTTTGGCAAATCAAGTTTTTCGAAGGAATCCTTTATAGAAACCTGAGGAGTTAACTCCTCAGGTTTGGAGGTAACCTGAGGAGTTAACTCCTCAGGTCTGGAGACAACCTGGGGAGTTAGAATAGATTGCGTGGGAGAATAATACGTCTTACTTCCTTTCCCCTTTTGTGAGATCAGATTTTGATTGCGTAATTTTCTAAGTTGCGCGCTTGCAGTGAGGGTATCCACACCATTGATTGTTCGATAGTCTGCATTTGTGATCGCACCCATCTCTCGTAGCACAATAAGAGCTTTTGCGTTTTCATCAGAGAGATTGAAGTCTTTAAGGCTCTTGAGCCATTCGATATCTCTTTGGTCAAAGAGATGATGAGAAAGTAGAGTGAGGACAAATGTATTACTTGAGCGGCTTGATTCAAAAAGGGGAACGCTTAAGTTTACTTGTTTTATTTCTTCTCGCATGGTAGCCATTCCAGTTCCTTTTTCTTCGGCAAATCGGATATTGTGAAACACTTTTGCTATTTTTTCATTGCGAGGCATAGAGCCGGGAAAGCCAAGTTCTTCTTCAGGCTTTAGAGAATAACCACAGTTTCTAAACTCGATTCTATTGGCATATTTAATGATTTGGACTGGGCTTGGAATTTGGTAATCACGATGCATGAGGCTATTTACAAGGGCTTCACGAATCACATTGCGAGGGATGATGGGATTGTCTTTTCTTCTCAGCCCATCTTCTTCCATTGCAAATTGTTGCGGTATATCGTTCATGATTTGACTAAGAATGCGAGGGATAGCAGTGATAAGCGGTTCGCATATTTCTAGAGCAGTGTAGTGTTCTTCTGGACTCGCCATCCACTCTCTACCCTCAATGAGAATATAGTCAGTGCGATTTCGCAATGGAAAAAGCCTGTCCAGGGAGTCTTGTTTTCCAAATAAGAGAATTCCTCCGATATTTGGGCATTGCAGCCCCTTTTCTACACAAATGGCATCCAGTGATTTCAGTAGATCTTCATCGGAATACTTAAGTTCTCTTGCGCCGCCATGCACATTTTCTCGCATTTTCCTATAGAGTTGGATTGCATGAGGATCAAAATCATCCATGGAGGCTTTTTCAACTGGGAGATCTTCATACTTTTTTTGTGAGCGGAGTTGATAGAGCAGATCTATATCATTCCGAGTACAAACCTGATCCGTTGGACCGATTCGGCGAAAAGCCCCTTTTTCGTGTCCTCCTTTCAGTAAGTAGAGGGGTTTTTCGTAGGGGTTCGCTTCTTCAATACCTACCAGAATGACTGTTTTAGATTGGTAGGAAACGACCTTGATATTTGGTCTGATAGGAATGTTAAAAGCCCCGCGGCATTGCGTAGCAATTTCTTGTTGAAGTTTGTCGGGGTTGCGAATGCCGGTTACAATGTACTCTTTCTCAAATCCTTCTTCTTTTTCGCTTACTCCAAGAAGAATATAACCACCCCCGAGACCAGGCTCGTTTGCAAAGGCGCAAACGCTTTCTAAAAAGCTTTTCCCAATACCATGTGAGGCAGCCTTTGCTTCAATGCGATCTGTTTCATCGGTGCACTGCAAAAATCGGAAGATTTCGTCAAAATCCATAAGGTGGAACCTTTTTGCCCAGAAAATACCTGTCTGAAAGATTTTTTACAAGAAATTTAGTTGGGGCCGAATGCAGCGAATGCATCATCTTCTTTGCCAGTGTCGTTTGAAGCGACAGGTGTATAGTTGGCAAATTGACCAAGTTCTTTGCGGAAGCAGAGGTTGACGCTTCCCACGCTGCCGTGACGGTTTTTTCCAATGATGAGCTCGGCCATGCCCGGCTTGTCATATGGGTCGTAATATTCACGCCGTAGAAGAAACATCACAATATCACTATCTTGCTCGATCGAACCACTCTCACGCAAATCGCTCATCATCGGGCGGTGTCCCTGCCTCTCTTCCACTTTACGAGAGAGCTGCGAGGCGCAAAGGATAGGGATATTCAGTTCCCGAGCAAGATTCTTGAGCATTCGAGAGATCTCAGAGACCTCACTTTGCCGATTTTCCATACTGCGGCCGCTGCCAGACCCAGAGATGAGTTGCAAATAGTCAATGACGAGAAACTCAATGCCATAGACCTCGCGCATCCTTCTTGCGCGAGCGCGAAGATCAGTGATTTTCAAACCCGGTTGGTCATCGATGACCATCGTATAGTTTTGGATGTGGTTGACGGTGCCGACGATTCGTTGGTATTCCTCTCCGCTTAAAGATCCGTTTTTGATCTTTTCTGATTCTACTTCCGATTGGGAACAGATGATCCGGTGCAAGAGCTGGTCGGCACTCATTTCTAAAGAAAATACTCCAACGGGCATCCCATTTTTGAAACAGAGGTTCTCAGCGAGATTAATCGCAAAGGCTGTTTTTCCCATTGCGGGTCGTCCTGCAATGATCATGAGGTTCGAAGGAGAAAGCCCTCCAATCATCTTGTCCAGATCCACAAAATGGGTGGAGATACCGCTGATCCCTGGATCATCAGGGTCGCGAGTTTGATAATCTTCTTGTCTTTGCTGCAACTCTTCTAAATAAGGAATCTCAGAAGTAGTTTTTTGACCAGCGATAAGCTCAGCAATGGTCACGCCATCTTTGGTATTGGTGCTTTGGCTGATCTCGAAGAATTTTTTCTGCGCATTGTCTAAAGATTCGGTGACATCTTGAGGGTCTCCAAGAGCCTCTTTCTCCACCTCTTGTGCCGCGAGAATCATTCTGCGCAAAACAGCTTTACTTCGAACAAGTTCAGTGTACTCTTCAACGTATGCGGCTGTTCCTGCATACTGTGCTAAGGTGGTCAGATAAGCGACACCACCGATATTGTCGAGCTTGTCGATCCGCTTGAGTTCTTCTGCAATCAGATGCACATCGGCAGGTTTATCTTGCTTATATGCACCATAGAGAGTGGAAAAAACAGTCTTGTGTTCAGAAAAATAAAAGTCAGAATCATTGAGCGCATCAGCAGCAATATTTAAGCTGTTGATATTAGTGAGCATCGAACCGAGGACCATCATCTCAGATTCTTTAGAATGGGGTGGAATACGTAATTTTTCTGCCATAGATTTTTAGTGTAGCGGAAAATTGACTTTGTGGAAACAGTAGTCGAAACCAACTTTTTTGGTATGGAAAAAGCCCAGCATTGCTGGGCTTATTTTTCGTCGGAAAGAGAGGGATTCGAACCCTCGGTACCCTTACGAGTACGCGTCCTTAGCAGGGACGTGCCTTCGGCCTCTCAGCCATCTTTCCATTTGGAGAGATCATAGCAGTTTAGAGGGCTTTAAGTCTACTGGTAGAAGCGGGCTGAGGGGAGCTCTTTGCCGGTGAGCCCGTTATAGTGAGAGGTCTGGATCGATCCGTCTGGGTTTTGGACGATGATCCGATGGATCGGTAGATAGATCTCCGATTTGGTCCGGATGGAAAAGGTCTCCCCAAAGGCTATTTTGGCCATGCGCTCGACAGCAGAAGATTTGAAGTGGCTTTTGGCTTTAGTGGCTTTTTTGTGTGCTCTTGTGGTGAGCTGCTCGTGGAGGTTGGTTTTTGGCTCGGTGGTGAGTTTTGGGTTTTCTAGGTGGAGACGGTACTGGCCGGCTTCGGTTTGGATGATGAGGTTTTTTCGCACACAGCTATTGAGGAGAATATCGAGGATGGGTGTTTCAATAGGGAATTTGGCTAAGAGGGTATCGGTGGAGACGGAGTTATTTGAAAGGGTATGTAAAATTTTGAGTTCTTGGGGGGTAGCCCTGCTTAGGATGCAGTCGGCAAAACCATGGGTTTTTTCCCAATTTTTAGTATCGAGGACCATTTCTCCATCGGTCAAATCCCAGAGGATAAGACTTTCTTTGGTTCTGTTTCTGGTGTCGAGGTATTTTACTTCCATGAGAAGGAATGGGAAAAATTTGAGCTCGGGATCGAGATAGCGAGCCCCTTTTTCTTTGAGGAGTTTTTTCTGGTTCATTTCCATGACTTGCGCAGAGTCAAAGCGAGTTTCTAGGGCGGACGTTGTCCGGAAGTCGATGAATTCTTCGGCTTTTTGTTTTAGGTCGGGATTCTTATCGGCTAGCCAGTAAAGACCGCCGCCAAATGAGGCTAGTGTAAAGAGAGTAAAGAGTAGGCGCATATCTTAAGGATACTGCATGTGTGATTATTTTGGGAGTCGTTGATTAATTAGAGACGACCTTTGGAAAAAACTCGCAGTTTTGGATACAATGGGTTGGATGAAAAATCTTATTTGTTTGATCTGTTTAGTATTTGCCTCTTTGTCTGCTGAGGAATTTGCCTTTGAAGGCAAACACTTTGTCGCTAGCTATTGCGACTGTAATGAGAGTGCTCTTGTTGACATCGAGTCGCTTGAGGCTGCTATGCAAGAGGCTGTGCTTGCAAGTGGGGCAACGACATTGGGGAGTCTTAAGTATGTGTTTGAGCCCGATGGCCTGACACTTGTGATTTTGCTTTCTGAGAGCCACGCGAGCATCCATACGTATCCAGAGCATGGCTCATGTTTTGTTGATCTCTTCACATGTGGAGATAATTGTCATTACGAGGGTTTTGATCGCGCTCTTCGATCCTATTTGCAACCGAAAAAGGTAGAGTCGCGCGTGTTATTGCGCCGAGAGGAGTGTCATGATTTTTCAGAATCGAGTTGAAGCAGGGAAGCTCCTTGCTAAGGAGGTGATGTCTTTTCATGGCAGTGAAGACGTAGTTGCTGTGGGTCTAGCCCGTGGGGGTGTTGTCGTGGCCTTAGAGGTAAGTAAGACGTTAGAGGTGGCTCTTGATGTGATGGTGGTGAGAAAAATTGGAGCTCCTGATAACCCGGAGTTAGCTCTGGGGGCTATAGCGGAAAAAGGGAGGGGGATTTTCAATGATGATCTCATTACGCTTTTAGGCGTGTCGAAAGAATACCTTAAAAAAGAGACGGAGCGAGAGCGGGAAATTGTTAAGCAGAGGAAGTCTCTCTATTTACACGGAAAGCAGGAGAGCAGCCTTTCTGGGAAAACGGTGCTTTTGATTGATGATGGGATGGCTACCGGAGCGAGTATGAAGGTGGCAATCGCCTCTTGCAAAGAAGCTGGGGCAAGCAAAATTATTGTGGCAGTGCCGGTAGCCCCGATGGGTGCTTGCAATGCTATGGAAGAGCTGGTCGATGAGGTTGTTTGTTTAGATAGACCTTCTAGTTTCCCAGCAGTTGGAGCTTTTTATAAGGACTTTGATCAGGTCACAGATCAGCAAATTATTCAAATGATATGATGTTCTTTAGGTCTTGGGAGGAGAGGTTGGGATTCAGGGCCAATTTTGTCCCTTCCGCGTAGCTTAAGGCATGCAGTCTTAGGTCAATATCGCGAAATGTGTTTTCCGGGTTTTTTGCTAAAGTTTGCAGCACTTCCGTTCGCTCTAAAAAGGCATCGATTGCACCATCGAGTTCGTATAAATGGATCAGCTGACAGATTTGGTCGGAGGGAAGGGTAGCAATCTTGTGGCGAATTCTTGCTGATAGAGGGAGTTTTGCGTGGGGAAAATAGTAGAGGGCGTTTAGCAGTTGTGCGTTTTTGTCGGGAAAGGTGAGGCCATTGTCGATTTTCAGTAATTGGAAGATGCCTTGCTCATTTTGTTTGACATAGAGATTTCCCGCATGGGCATCAGTGTCAAAGAGAATCCAAATCAAAAGACACAAATTTTCAAAGTTTTCTAGATCGACAAGGTTTAAAATTTCAGCTTCGGAGAATTCTTCTTCCAAACAGTTTTGTACAAAAGGGAGGAGGTTTTGCACATCGGATAGATAGGTTTGTACGCTGCAGAGTTTTTCTCGCACGATCGGTTGTTTTGTTTCTAAATGGTCGGCGATGTCAAAAAAAGCTTCGTGTGAAACGATGGCCAGGTGAGTCGGTGGTATGAGCTTTTCAAAGCCTAAAAGTTTTGAGATTGCAAAAGAGAGTGCTTCAGCCTGAGCTGTCCGATAGAGGGGGATGTGATCGCGTACTCTAAATGCACGATTGTTAAAGGGGGATCCGAATTGTTTTCGGTTGTTGAGACAGAGTACGTCTTCATCGATGGGTTTAATGACGTATTCTGGGGTTCCAAGGGCATTTTTCAGAAAATAAGCAGCTCCGCATCCTAGATCTGAGGCCTCAAGGGTTCCTTTTCGCGTAAGAGTGTGGAGTTGATTGGCAAAGCTAGAATCCTCAATGGTGGGAATTTTGCTTTTCCAATGGTCTTTGAGCGCACAGATTTCAGCCCTTCGCAAAGTAATCAGATCGCTCAAATCTTCTTTTTCGCTCGCACGTTTGATCTGCCCCCAAAGTCTGCCAAATTGGAGTTTGTCAGATGGCTGGACTGGATAGGGAGGGGGGATATCATTTGCAAAAGCGCAGCTTATGGGTAGTAAAATGCTAAAAATTATACCATTCGCAGAAAATAAAGACATAAATTGCACAATAGATTTGCTCGAAATTCGAAGTCTGAATCTCGAAGGCAACTTGGGAAAGTTGTCGAGAAGGAAGACGAGAATTGCAGAGAAAAGATATCTGCAATTTATGTCTTTATTTTCTGCGAGTGGTATTAGGTTGAGAATCCATTTGTACATATACACGGTCGAAAAATCCATTGCCAATTGGTGCTGATCCAAAGCTTTTTATGTGGGGTTTTGTAATATAGGCGCTATTCCAGTGGAATATTGGGGCAAGCGGCATCTCTTCAAGAAAGAGGGCCTCTGCTTCTTCAAGTAGGGCAAAGCGCTCTTCATCAGTAGCTGCTTCGTTCGAGGCATTTAAGAGCTCTGTAAAAGCTGCATTTTCCCAGTTGGGGTAGTTTTTTATATTTTCTTTGGACTTGAAACGCTCAAAAATGTTCATCGGGTCTTTGTATTGGGCCATCCAAAAAGTTTGCGCTGCTTGATAGTTGCGATTTTTGAGCTGGTGGATGAGGGATTTTTTTTCTACGCACTTAAGCTGAAGATCTACCCCTAACACTTCATGCCATTGTTGCTGGAGGGCTTGGGCGATCTTGTGATGAGAGTCTGATTTCGCATAGAGATACGTGATTTTGGGAAATTCTTGGCTAGTGATACCCAGCTCTTCAAGACCTTTTGCAAAAGTTAATTTTGCGCGGTCTGTATCAGCGTCCGCAAAAAAAACATTGTCGCTTTCATATTTTTTTAGCATGGGGGGGATGATGCCTAAGGCGGGCGGCTCTTGAAGTTGTGTGATATTTTGGACGATTTGCTTTCGATTCATCGCATAGGCAAAGGCTTTGCGGATATTGGTGTTTGTGAAGGGGTATTCATTTACGTTAAAGCTACAAAAGGTTGTGGCAGGTGCAGGGATGATGTTGAGCTGAACCCTTTTTAAGAGCTCGGGGATCGCATCGGTGGGAAGGGGCATCAAGGGTTGGCCTATGATATCGACTTGTCCTTTTTCAAACATTTGCAGAGCGGTCATCTCGCTATCAACGATACTTAGAGTGATCTCTTCCATCATCACTTCATTTGCTCGAAAATAGTTTGGGTTCTTTTTGAGCACAATGACGTTGTTGCGTTTCCACTCTTTCACAGAGAAGGGGCCACTTCCAATAAAGCTTTTGCCAACTAATTGGTCCCATTCGGGATGGGAGTGATCGATCTCCGCATTGATTGGATAAAAAACGCAAAAAGCTACTAGTTCTAGAAAATAGGGAGTAGGCCGCTCGAGGTTCACTTCAAGTGTCCTGGCGTTTAAGCAGCGGATACCTACTTCAGACAAAGAAGCGGTACCTAATTTTGCACCTTCTGCATTTTTGATCGGATACAAGAGGTGTGCATTCATTGCGGGGAAGTCGGGATGGAGAATATCTTTCCATGATTTTTCAAAATCCCATGCCGTGATCGGAGTGCCATCTGACCAAGAGGCATCATGGAGGTGGAAGGTGTAGACAGTTTTATCTTCGGAGATATCGATTGTCTTAGCTAGGGATGGCGCTACATTGCCTTCATCATCTAATCTCGCTAGTCCATCAAAAAGCAAAAAATGGAAAAGTGAGGAGATGATATCGCCCCCTTTTCTGGGGTCAAGAGTGGTTGGGTCAGCAGAGATATTTAAATTTATCCGTTGGTCGGGCAGTCTATCGCAGCACTTTTGGCATCCGGCAAGCAGGAGGCCAAGCAGGGTGCATAGACCACTTAGAAACAAAAAAAACTTTTTCATCGGGCAGAGCCCTCCGTTGGCTAGAGACAGAGATTGTGAGCTGATGAGATAAATTTGTCAAGGAAGGTCTAGTCATGGACTGATTAATTCAATTCCCCTGACCTTTGGCCAAAAGTATTCGAGAAACTTAATTTTCGATCTCCATTAACTTTACAAAGTTAACTACGATCTCCAAATTAAATTTTTCGTCTCTTTTGGATCGAATCTCTGGGAAAGCAATTAATCAGTCCTTCACTAGTGAGAAAAATCGCAGCAATCGCACTCAGATGAATATTCATGCTCGCAGTAACAGGGCTCTTCTTCTTCAATTTCAGGGCTTTTAACGAAAAAATCCCGAAGGGAGGTTGTTTCTTGTGTATGATTTTCAGACTCTTGCTTTACAAAAAGGTCTTTAGCCTGTCCGCACCCAGCAAGTACTCCAAAAATGAGAAAACTAATAACTTGTTGCATCGAGTTCTACTTTCCCACGGAATGTACGGTAAACATAAAATCCGTATGCTAAAACGAGTGGGACTCCTATAGCAACAATAATAAGGAGAACTTTTAGCGTCAACTCAGAGGATGCAGAATTATAGATTGTGAGGCTATTGGTCTGCGTTTGAACAGTCGAACGGATCATGTAAGGGAATGTGCCAACCACAGCCAAAACAAGAAGTCCTGCAATGCTCAAACAAGAGGAGATAAAGGCCCATCCATCCCATTTTTTTCGCATCAAAAAGGGGACGCTGATGATGGCTGCTAAGGCAACAAGAGGGACCAAATACAAAATGGGATACGAGTGCATTGAGTCGATCATATAGGGACGATACATAACGGCTCCGACTGTGATCGCAACATACATAACCAGGAAAAATCCAATGCACCGAGGGATCCAACTTCTCACTTTATCATGAAGTTTGCCTTCTGTTTTCATGACAAGGAAAATAGCTCCATGCATTGCAAAGAGGGCTACTGTCGTTACGCCGACAAGGAGTGCATAAGGGTGGATGAAGTCAGAAAAAGTGCCGGTAAAATTGTTGTTTGCATCTAATGGGATGCCGTAGATCAAGTTTCCTAGCACCACGCCAACACCAAATGAAATAACGAAACTGCCAAGGGCAAAAACGACGTCCCAGCACTTTCTCCATCTGGTTGAATGATGCTTGCTCCGAAATTCAATTGAAACGGCTCGAAAAATCAAACCCATCAAAAGAACCATCACCGGGATGTAAAAGGTTGAACAAAAGGTGGCAAATACGTTGGGAAAGCCAGCAAAAAGAGCGCCGCTTACAATCACGAGCCATACTTCATTGCCATCCCAAACAGGGCCAATCGCATTTAAAAAAATTCGCCTTTCCTTGTCTTCTTTTGCAAATAGGTGCAAGAGCCCTACTCCCAAATCAAATCCATCGAGCATGGCGTAGCAGACCATAGCCAAAATAACAACAAAGTACCAAATGAGTTCTAATGTCATACATTTCCTCTATATGCAGGGACCATTTCTTCTTTTTCGGTCGGTCCATGTTTGATTTTACTATCGAGAAGGAACAAGAAGAGAACAAGGAGCGCTAAGTAAATGGTTGCTAGCATGATTAGTGAGCCAATGACTTGGCCGGGAACAATATTGGGAGAAACTCCATGAGTTGTTCTTAGTAGCTTCCAGACAATCCAAGGTTGTCTTCCAATTTCTGCTGTCATCCACCCAACCATGTTTGCTATTTGGGGAAAGCCCACAGAGAACATGAGAAACCATAAGAACAGCTTCTTGTTTTGCAGTGTTTTTTTCCAAAGAAAGAATAGACCCAAAAATGCTCCAATAACCATCAATCCCCACATATAAATCATTATGTGGTAGGACTGGAAAACTATATTTACCGGAGGATACTCATCTTGCGGTATCTCATCGAGGCCTGTAACGGGTGTTTTAAAGTTGCGAGACACAAAGAAACTCAGAAGTCCTGGGATTTTTATCCCTTTTACTGAGCGGGTCTTCTCATCAACCCATCCGATGAGCGTCATAGGGCTATAGTCTTGTGTCTTATAGATGCCTTCCATCGCAGCTAGTTTTGCTGGCTGATGCTTGGCAACGCCTTTTGCTGAAGAGTCTGCAGAAAAAAGCTGAAGTACCAACACGACGCAAGCGAGACAGAGGGCTATCTTCATAGATATTTGTGTAAAAGCGTGGTGTTTTTTCTTTAGCATGTAGAAGGCAGAAATACTAACCACAAGGAAAATTCCAGCAAGCCAGCAACCTAAAAGAACATGGGTGAGTCTGTCTACGCTAGAAGGATTGAATATCATGGCCCAGAAATCGGTGACCACAGCACGTGCTTTTTCTCCAGTCCCAACGATTTTGAAGCCTTGTGGCGTTTGCATCCAAGAGTTTGCCACAACAATCCAGACTGCGCTGAAATGGGCCCCTACAGCGACGCAAATGGTCGAAAAATAGTGCATTTTAGGACTTACTTTTTTCCAGCCAAAAAGCATGACTCCTAAGAACCCTGCTTCGAGAAAGAAAGCAAAGATTCCTTCTGCGCCAAGTGCACTTCCAAAGACGTCACCAACAAAGCGCGAATAATTCGCCCAATTCGTTCCAAAACCAAAGAGCTGCACTAGCCCCGTGGCTACGCCAAGGGCAAAAGTGAGGGCAAAAATCTTGACCCAAAACTTGGTCATTTGCAGATAGAGAGAGTTTTTTGTCTTGAGATACATCCCCTCAGTTATGACAAGGAAAAGCCCTAAGCCAATACTTAGCGGGGGATAAATATAATGAAACATACTGGTCATCGCGAACTGAATTCGCGAAAGCATTACGACATCCATGCGATACTCTCGTTATGTAAAACTATGGATGATATAGGGGCTAAAATTTAAATTCAATCTTTCATCGACAAGAGGAACTCGACGTTGGAGTTGGTCTTTTTTAGTCTATTGCGCAACAGATTCATAGCATCAAGCGGTGTGAGATCAGCTAGTGCCTGGCGCAAGAGATAGATTTTTTCTAGCTCGCTGGGGTGATAGAGCAGATCCTCTTTGCGAGTTCCGCTCTTGATGAGATCGATGGCAGGATAGCAACGGCGATCGGCAAGTCGGCGATCGAGCACGAGCTCCATGTTACCGGTTCCCTTAAATTCTTCGAAGATGACCTCGTCCATGCGAGAGCCTGTTTCGACCAAGGCTGTAGCTATGATCGTGAGTGAGCCTCCTTCTTCGATGTTGCGGGCTGCTCCGAAGAGGCGTTTGGGCTTATGTAGGGCATTAGCGTCGACACCACCGGAGAGGATGCGTCCTGAGTGGGGTTGGACAGTGTTGTGAGCGCGAGCTAGACGGGTAATGGAGTCGAGGAGGATGACAACGTCATGGCCAAATTCGACGAGACGTCGTGCTTTTTCAACGACCATTTCAGAGACTTGGACGTGACGCTCGGGAGGCTCATCGAAGGTAGAGGAGATTACTTCTCCTTTAACACTTCTCTGCATGTCCGTCACTTCTTCGGGGCGCTCATCAATGAGTAGAACGAGGAGCTTGACGTCGGGGTTGTTCGTGGCAATCGCATTGGCGATTTCTTTGAGGATAATGGTTTTTCCTGTGCGAGGAGGGGCCACAATCAGCGCTCTTTGTCCTTTCCCGATGGGGGCTGCTAGATCAATGACGCGGGTGGTCAGATCTTCTTTCTTGGTTTCCATGACAAGGCGCTCTTGCGGGAAAAGTGGAGTTAGGTTTTCAAAGAGGATTCGTTCTTTTCCTTTTTCAGGGGGCAGGTGGTTGACTTCTTCAACCTTGTTCATGGCGAAGTATTTTTCTTTTTCTTTAGGCGAGCGAATGGAACCGTAGACAGTGTGTCCTTTTTTAAGATCGAATCTTCGGATCTGTGCGGGGGAGACATAGATGTCTTCAGCGGAGGGAAGATAGTTGTAGTTGGGTGAGCGTAGGAATCCAAAGCCATCGGGTAGGACCTCGAGTACTCCTTCTGCCACGAGAACTTCTCCCGGGCTAGTAGATTTCTTTTTAACGATATCAAAGACGATCTGCGATTTGGTTGAAGAGGATGTATTGGTAAGACCCAGGTTGCGAGCGTACTGATTGAGCTGCTCGATGTTCATTCGCTGCAGATCGGCGATCTTTGTGATGGAAACTTCTTTAGGTGCAGGATTTTTGCTTTCTGCGATATTAGAAGGATCTTCGTTCATTACTTTCCTGGGTTGAGTTGTTGAAATATTGTTTTGACTTGGTTTTCTAGGGTTTGAAGGCTGCCGTTATTGTGAATGGTGTAATCGGCTCTAGCACTTTTTTCTGAAGGGGGTAGTTGATGGGTCATACGTTTTTCAAATTCTTCAGCGGAGTGTTTGGTTTTTTCTTGGAAACGTTTTTTAGCGATTTTTTCATCGGAAATGATGGCAATGACGGTGTCGAATAGGTGAGCTTTTTCAATTTCATAAAGTAAGGGGATCTCGATGGCGAAAACAGCGGTGGTTTCTGGGACTAGTTTAGTCTGTTTTTCAATTTCCTCTAGTACTGCCGGGTGGAGTATGGCCTCAAGTGCTTTAAGGGTTTTCTTGTTACTAAAAACTTTACTGGCAACGCGGTCTGGATCGATTTTACCGCTGCTTACTACGTCTTCCCCAAGTAATGTGATCAGTTGTTGTTTTATAGGACTTAAGGGGGATAACAGCTGATGCACGATGGCATCTGCGCTCACTACATAGGCTCCCATTTTTTGAAGCATCTGGCAAACTGTGGACTTTCCGCAGCTCAAGCCACCTGTAATGGCGATTTTCTTCAAAATTAGCACTCTCCCCAATTTTTTCCAATAGAAATATCGACAGTGAGGGGGATTTTAAGCTCAATGACCCCTTCCATTTTTTCTTTTACATCTTTTCCGAGAGCTTCAAGCCTATCGTCTCGAGTTTCAAAAATGAGCTCATCGTGGATCTGGAGGATCATACGGCTTTGAGTGAGGTTTTTTTGGATGTTGATCATGGCCATTTTAATCAGGTCGGCGGCCGTTCCTTGCAGAGGGGTGTTGATAGCTAGACGCTCGGCAGCCTGGCGAATAAAGGAATTTTTACTGTCGATTTCAGGGATCGGCCTTTTGCGGCCTAAAAGGGTGAGCGAGTAACCTTTTTCGCGTGCACTCTCTTTACAAAAAGCTAGGTAATCACGCACCTTTCCATATCGCTCAAAATAGGTGTTGATGAAGGTTTTTGCTTCGGCTTGAGAAATTCCAATTTCTTTGGAGAGACCAAAGGGGCCTTGCCCATAAAGAATCCCGAAGTTGACGGCTTTTGCTGCGTAACGCATTTCTTTGGTCACATCGGTGAGGGGAACACCATAGACAAGGGCTGCTGTAAAGCTGTGGATATCTTCTCCTTCTTGGAAGGCTTTGATGAGAGTGGGATCATCGCTTAAATGCGCAAGAAGGCGGAGCTCAATCTGTGAATAGTCAGCAGAAAGAAAGCTGTAGCCCTCTTTTTCTGGTATGAAGGCGGTTCGGATTTTTCGCCCTTCTTTCGACCTTACGGGGATGTTTTGCAAGTTGGGATTGACGGAGGAAAGTCTTCCGGTAGCTGCGGTTGTTTGGCTAAAGGTGCAGTGGATCCGTCCTGTTTTCGGGTCTATTTGCTTTGGAAGGGCGTCCACGTAAGTAGACCGGAGTTTTTCTAAGCCACGATACTCGAGAACTTTTTCGATGATGGGGTGCTTATCTCGCAGATTTTCGAGGACATCGGCGCTTGTTGAATACCCTGTTGCTGTTTTTTTTGCTGGGCGTATTTCCATCCGATCGAAAAGAACCTCGCCAAGCTGTTTGGGAGAATTGAGGTTAAACGTTTCTCCGGCAAGTGAAAAGACGGCTTCGCGTAAGAGAGCTATAGAGCTTTCAAGATCTATGTGCATGGTTTGCAACTTGTCTTTATCTAGAAAAATCCCAGTTTCTTCCATGGTAAAGAGTACAGGGATGAGGGGGAGTTCAATTTTCTCGAAAAGCTCCGTATGTCCTTTGTCTTTGATCTCTTTTGCAAAGATCTCTTTGAGGCGAAAGGTATAGTCGACATCTTCTGCGCAATAATTTGCCACTCTGTCGATCGGCACTTCGAGCATGGAGATTTGTTTTTTTCCTTTGCCGATCAAATCGGATATCGGCATTTTTACTTTCCCAAAAAGCTCTAAGGCAAGGGTGTCAAGGCTGTGGCGTTGTTTTTGCGGGGCAACTAAATAAGAGGCAACCATCGTGTCGAATCCGATGTTTACAATTTCAATGCCGACCCGTTTTAAGATGTGCAGATCATACTTGATGTTGTGACCAAAAAAGGCGATCTCAGGATTTTCTAAAAGAGTTTTGAAGTGGGCTATGACTTTTTCTTTTTCGATATTGCCGTTTAAAGGGACGTACCATGCCTGTTTGGGTTTGTTGCTAATGCCGATCCCAACGAGCTTAGCTTGCATGATATTTAGAGAGGTTGATTCTGTATCGATGCAGAGCTCTTTTTCTGTGGAAAGTTCCATCAGGAGTTTAATCAGTTCTTGCTCGTCATTAATTAGGGTGTAATGGAGATCATTTTCCACTGTCTCAAACTGAAGATCGAGCTCTCCGCTTTTTTGCTCTGGAATCTGTAATTCTTTGAGAAGGGTCAAAAAGTGCATTTCCTGATAGAAGGCTTTGATTTTTTCTAGCGCGGGCTCTTTGAGTCTGAAAAATTCATCTTCTTTAGGGAATGGAATGTCCAATTGAATCGTGGCTAGTTTTCTTGAGAGGATGGCGATATCATTTCCCTCTTCGAATACTTCCCGTTTTTTTCCTTTGATTTTATCGGTATTGGCGAAGGTATTGTCTAAGCTGTCAAATTCATTTAAGAGAGCGGCTGCGGTTTTAGGTCCGATCCCGGGAAGGCCAGGGATGTTGTCAGAAGCATCACCCATCATAGCTAAGTAATCGATGATCTGCTCTGGAAAAACATCGAACTTTTTCTTCACCTCATCGCGGTCCATGAGGAGGTTGTTTTTATGGACGTTGAGGACGAATGTGTGATCTGAAACTAGTTGGCACAGATCTTTATCACTGGAGCACAGATAGTTTGTTATCTCTTTTTTTTCACACCACTTTGCGATGCTTCCCATCACATCGTCAGCTTCTACGCCAGGAACTGAAAGGTAGGGGATACCCGCTATCTCGCAGAATTGCAGCGCCCATTTTAGCTGATATACTAAGTCATCGGGCATGCCAGCGCGATGGATTTTGTAATCACTATATAGTTCTCTTCGGCTTTTGGAGTTGTCTGGGCCATCGAAGACAGCCACGAGGTGTTTAGGCTCGCGCTCTTTAATGATTTTGAAAACAGAGCGGATAAAACCATAGAGGGCGTTTGTTGACTCGCCCTTGGGGTTGGTCATGGAGCCGATGGCATGATATGAGCGGAACAAAAAGTTGACCGCATCTAAAACATAGAGTTCTTTCACGGTTGGTATAAATATAGGACTTGCCCACTCATCTCTGTAGTGGAGAAGGCTCCTGTGGGAAATACGTGCTGGATTTTTCCGCTCAGCAATTTACTTTTGCTCTCGGAGAGTTCTTTAAAGACCGATTTGTGTGGCTCAATTTCAAAGACCTGATACTTGTCTTCTTCGGTGAAACCAGCAGTTACCGCTAGAGCGCTTAAGGCTTGGTCATAGGAAGCGTTTCCATTATCAATATAGCCTAATTTTTCTGCTTTTTCAGCAGCGTAAACGTTTGCGCCGTACTCGTTGATGAGGTTTTCTTTGCTTAAGTTTTTTCGATTTTCTGTTACGACATCAACAAAATTGACGTATTCACTTGCCACAACAGCTTTAATGGCGTCATCTTCGCCTGGTTTCCAGGGGCGGAAGGGATTGAGAGAGTCTTTATTTTTCCCAGAAGTAATTGTAACTGATTGTACGCCTACTTTTTCCATAGCTTCTGAAAAGTTAAAAGCTGGGCCGATACGAACACCGACAGAGCCGATTATGCTACTTTCGGTTGAGTAGACTTTTTCAGCGGCAGCAGAAATATACATTCCACCCGATGCGCACATTCCTTCGACAAAGGCATAAATGGGGACTTTGTACTTTTCTTTGTATTCAGTAAGAAGATTGTAGATTGCGCTGCTATCGGTTGCTGTACCACCTGGTGTGTTTACATGAAGAAGAATTCCTTTGACTCGATTTTTAGCTAGAACTCCTTCACGAGAGTCAATAAGCATTTCCTTAAAAGGTTCTTCCTTCAATTTCCCCGTTCCAATGATTCCATGGATGTTAATTTTAAGGAGTACGGGCGTTGAGTCGGGCAGTAATTTCCGATTCCAGTTTGCATCAGCACTAAGTGAGATTTGTGATTTGTCGGGCATCTGCACAGTATTGGACATAGATCCAATCCCGATGAAGAGGAGCATGATGCCAAGAGTGATCCCAATGACAACAGCAAATGATTTAACAAGGCCCCTTAGGGCTGAGATGAAGATTGATTCGCGACTAAATTCCATGTGGCTCATGCTAACTGAATAATGCTTTTAATTCCCACGTTTTTTAAGATGGGTGTATTATGGAACCAGAAAAATTTATCTCCGACCAGTGGTGGCTCTTTGAAATTGCAATTGGCCTTACCATCATTCTTATTCTTAGCTTTGCTCTTAAAAAAATCATCATGGTTGTTAAGAAAAAAGTATCTACTAGGGAAGGGTTTTGGAAAAAAAGGATCCACAAGATTGTCCACATGCCCCTGCAAGTAGCCATTTGGGGTTTTGGTATTGCGTATACAGCTGATATCATTGTGACCCATTTTGGCTGGGCAGGCCTTGCCCATTACACTGGCCCATTAAAAGGGGCTTTTGTTGTGGCATGCTTGGGGTGGCTTGCGTTGCGTTGGATCAAAGATGCTTTTTTTCATCTCTCAGAAAAAGCCCATGTGTACGGCGTGTCTACAGGGACCTTTTTCGCGGTAAACAAACTCTGCTCGGTTTTAGTCGTTTTGATCACAACGATGATTATTCTGCAAATCTTTGGAATCGGAATCGCTCCTCTTCTTGCTTTTGGTGGGATCGGAGTGGCGGGGATTGCTTTTGCTGCTAAGGATATTATTGCCAACTTTTTCGGTGGGGCTATGCTCCACTTTACCGGCATTATTTCCATTGGCGATGAAGTGGTGATCCCTTCGCATTCTAATTTTCAAGGAGTCGTCAAAGACATTGGCTGGTACATCACAAGATTTGAAGATTATTATCGTCGTCCCGTTTTCTTTCCCAATGCGACATTCACTAGCTCCCAGGTGATCAATGAATCCAGACGCTCTCACCGCCGGATCAAAGAGATCATCACCATTGACTATGCCTCTCAAGCGAATCTCGAAAAAATTATCGAAGCGCTCAAAGAAAAAGTGGGAGCCCATCCTGAAGTAGACAACTCCCAGAGTTTTTCCATCTCCTTTTTCCAATTCGGGGATTACGGCCTGCAAATCTTCATTTATCTCTTGGTATATAAGATGGGATACATTAAATTCTTGCAAACCAAACAAGAAGTCTTTTTTCTTGTTGAAGAAGTAATGAGTAAGTTTGGGGCCGAGTTCACATACCCGACATCAAATGTCAATCTGACTCAGATCCCTCCTAAATAACGGGTAAAAATATGCAAATTAGGCCAGTATCGCATCATGGTGTTTCTTCCATTTCTGGTGCGAAGCAGCAAACTGCTGCGCCAGAGCTCAAAGAAGTTTATGGGAGGAGTTCCCTTAGGAGCATGCGCTATCCGGGCACAAGTATCGGGCGTGCCATCACTCAGCTTCTCGAGGGTTTTGCCACGATGATGATGCTCCCTTTTTTCATTTACACCTTTTTCATCGCCTCGATGTCGATTGTCTTTTTGCCACTGATGATCGTCTTTGTGCCTTTCATCATTGTAGGTGATCTGATGCGCGAGATCCTCCACACGATTCTTCCATGGGTTTTTCCAGATCCAAGATTTGGATAGCACCTTCTTCTATGTGAGGCTCTAAACTTCCTGAATCGTGATGTATATAAAAAAGTTTCCTTTTATTGCGTGGTTTTTCTAGAATTCGGCATATGAGAAACTTTTTTTGTTTTTTGCCTCTATTATTATTGAGTTGTATAGGAGGGGTTGCCAATCCACAGGATGCAGCAGTGGCTGCTGGAAAAGCAGAAATTGCCCAAAAGACGGCAAAACACCTCCAAGTTACAGCAAGTGATAAAGCGATCATCAACTGGAAAGATTTTTCCATTTCTTTTGATGAGCTGACAGAGTTCATCCAGCCAGGAGCAGATTCGGTTGTATTGAATCGCGTTGTGGGAGGCAATCTCAGTAAACTCATGGGAAAATTAGAGGCTAATGGGAAGGTTTACCTACTCAATCCCAATGGTCTACTTGTTGGCCCAGATGCGGTCATCAATGTGGGAGAATTTGTTGCCTCAACTCTTAATGTTTTAGACGAAAGTTTTTTGAGTAAATGTTGTGGAAGTCTCTTCCAAGGAGATTCCGATGCAGAAATCCTCAACCTCGGAAAAATCCGCGCTTGGGATGGAGACGTATATCTCATTGGGTACCGGGTAAATAACGAAGGGGATATCCAAGCGCCCAAAGGCGAAGTGGGCTTAGCTGCAACAAAAGAAGTATACCTAAAGCCCGCAGGACAAGATCGCCTGTTTATCCGAAGCAGACTTGAAGGTGAAAAGGAAGATGGCACAGGAGTGTCCAACTCAGGTAGTATTTCCGCCTTAGAAATGCACCTTAAGGCAGAAGGCAACCCGTATGCCAAAGCCATTCACCACACCGGAAAAGCCGATGCCTTAAAAATTACAGAGAAAGGGGGCCGCATTTTTCTCGACGCAGAAGATGGCAATGTCGAAGTAAGTGGCACACTTTTCGCAGAAAAAGGGGAAGTGCGCGTTTTAGGAGAAAACGTCTACCTCTCTCAGGAAGCAGAGATTGATGTCTCTTCCGATACAGGTGGGGGCACCGTCCTAATCGGGGGAGACTACCAAGGCAAAAATCCTAAGATCAAAAATGCGCAGCGCATCTCAATAGAAAAAGATGTGCTGATTGCCGCTGATGCTCGTTTAGAAGGAGACGGGGGAAAGGTGATCGCCTTTGCCGATGGCATCACCCATTATGAGGGGCAAGTAACCGCGCGCGGCGGCCCAAAAGGGGGAGACGGTGGTTTTGTGGAAATTTCTGGTGGAGAGTGGGAGTGTTGCATAACTCACTAGAGTAAGCAAAATCTTGAACAACAAAAAGGCATAAGCGTAAACTCTTTAGATTCTTACAACAAAGGAGCTAGCTTATGCCTCGCCACAAACGTGACTGGAAACAG
>Ga0209986_10000109_pt1 | contig 72404 bp, 74 predicted proteins | sample BlataG_FD_183168 | JGI IMG/M metagenome (GOLD analysis project Ga0209986, IMG submission 183168) | Deep subsurface microbial communities from Black Sea to uncover new lineages of life (NeLLi) - Black_00105 metaG (SPAdes) (version 2) | ecosystem: Environmental > Aquatic > Marine > Oceanic >... | reverse complement strand
GACGCATTACTTCTTTCAGAAATGATACTATAGGGACTTCTTCTGTGTTCACGGTTACATTTTACAAGGTCATACTACCGCCTGTCAACAAGAACACAGGGAATAAAAGGTAAAGGCGGTTAAAAAAGCCCTAACCTCTTGACAAATGTCACTAATTGTGCTAGTATAAATTGTCAACTGGCTGGATATAAGGTAGAAAATAGCCTAAAAGAGGGAGTTGGGAGACGAAGTTAGTCCTACAAATGGACTATTGACAAACTAGGTGATGAGCATTATTATTGTCCGCAGAGAGCTTGCAAGGCTTTTCCAGAAAGCTGGAATCAGCGAGCAGTAAGATGTCGATGTTCGAACAGAACGTAGGGAATTTTCGCAGATAGATATGCAGGTGGCAATATTAGCTGGGGGATTGGCGGCGAATTATAATGTTGTCCGCTAGAGAATGGACAAAGCTTGTAAGCGTAGGGAGGGACTGCTCTCTAAACTTGCTTACAAGCAGCTGAAGTGATGATGAGGTTGTGGAAAGGAGAGAACAAAATAAAGGATGCAACGTGAGCATCGAGTTTCAGTGATGAGGAGAGGCTAAAGTTTTGGCAAGCTAAGAATAGGTAGTAAGACGATAAACGAGGCGTTGCCTCTGAAAAACGCGGCTCGGTGATAAGAGTTAATAACTTTTGGAGGATCCAAATGGTAAAACTGAAACAGACACTTTCTAAAAGGAGTGTGCAGAGTGGCTTAGTGACAGCTGCCATTATTCTTATTCTGATTCTTATCGGTCCCGTGGGGGCGAGCCCTGGGCAGTATAATCCTCAGGAGTATGGGTATCCACCAGGGCCACCACCCCTAGGGCCACCACCCCCAGGGCCAGGTGACACTACGCCTCCTGAATTCATAAAGGTATGGGTCACTGACATTACTCATAACAGCGCCAACATAAACTGGGAAACAGATGAAGAATGTTGCGGTCAGTGCGAATACTGGTCAAGCCCGAGCCTGCTGACACCCTTGGATCCAACACTGTGCATTTTACATTGTCATCATCTGGCTAACCTGACCCCGGAAACCACTTACCACTTCAAGGTGATGTCACGCGATTGTGCTGGTAACCGGGCAGTATCTGATGAATACAGCTTCACTACTTTGGCACCACCCCCGGCACCTGACACTACGCCTCCGGTGATATCAAATGTCTCAGCTATTGATATCTCTGCCGATAGTGCCACCATCAACTGGGAAACAGATGAAGAAAGCAACAGTCAGGTCGAATACTGGTCTAGCCCGCATGATGTGACTCCTCTGGACCCGGCAATGGTTACCGACCACAGCGTTCATTTGAGTAATTTAACCCCGGGTACTACGTATCACTACAAGGTGAAATCAAGTGATGCCTCCGGTAACCTGGCAGTATCTGCTGAAAATACCTTTACCACCTTAGAAGCGCCAGCGGAACCAGGAATACCTCCACCAACACCCAAGCCTATCAGCTGGTGGCTTATCGGTGGCATAATCGCTGGTGTAGTAGTGATAGGGCTACTCGTATACTTCCTGTGGTGGAGACGAAGGCTTGTAACCTGATTAGCAGCGAGTATTCACCTTTTAAGGAACATGGCTTGATATTGGAAGCCACGAGAGCTTTCAAAAGGTATTAAGGATAATAACTTGAAAGTGCTAGCCGGAAAGCAACCAATACTTCGCAAAAAGGATGATAAATACGAAATATACGACCGGCATCTTGAAGATTTTACCCTTTCAATAACTTATCTAAATCAAGGTAAGTCAACGACAGGACACTCACATAACTGGGAGGAGGCTTACTACATCATAAAAGGCCGAGGGCGAATTTTAGTAGGTGATGCAATGCATAGCATCAAAGCTAAAGATTTTATTATTATTCCCAAAGGAGATTTTCACCGTGTCTATAATGATGACTCGAAGTTAGTCTTCCTATGTATTTTCAGGGGGAACCGAGAGAATATTGATTAGTACTATGATTTTCCCGTTTCACCTGAGAATAGGTATACTGGGATTGAAAGGCTTATTCGATTTATCAGTAGTGAATTACCCCCCAGCAAGCTGGGAGGCGTCTTAAGACTTCTCTAACATGCGTAGACTGGATAAACCCTTGCTAATTTACGGGAGAAGCACAAGGCGATTAGAATAGTGCCTTGCTTTTAACAATACCGTTAGTTGCATTCTGATAAGAATCTCGGGAATCAGGAGTAAACAATAGTGAACATTTCAATCGTTGGCAGTGGATATCTCGGTCTCGTCACTGCTGTCGGATTTGCCAGCAAAGATCATAAAGTAATCTGTATTGATACCGACAAAAGCAAGGTCAGCCAGATAAATCAGGGAAAATCTCCAATCTACGAAGTTAACCTGGATAGCCTGCTGTCAGCCTGTGTAAATGAGAAAGGCAACCTTAAAGCTAGCTCAGAGTATAGTGAGATCCTGAAATCAGACATAACCTTCGTCTGTGTTGGCACCCCCTGCGACTCTGAAAAAAATATTGATCTCACCCACCTTATAGATTCAGCCACAGAAATTGGACGGGTATTAGCTAGAAAGAATGACCACCATGTTGTCGTCGTAAAAAGCACGGTAATCCCAGGAACTACTGAGGACATTATTGTCCCCACCTTGGAAAAATACTCATCAAAAAAGGCTGGTAGAGATTTTGGCATAGCTGTGAACCCTGAGTTTCTTCAGGAAGGGAGGGCAATACACTGCTTCCTCAACCCAGACAGAATCATCATTGGTGAATATGACCATAGAGCCAGAGATGTACTAGAGGAGGTCTACCAAGATTTCTCGGCCCCTATTCTGAGGACTAATATGAGAACTGCCGAGATGATAAAATATGCCAGCAACGCCTTCCTCGCTACCAAGATTTCCTTCATCAATGAGATTGGGAATATATGCAAAAAGCTAGGCATAGATGTCTATAAGGTAGCCAGGGGAATGGGCGACGACCCCCGAATAGGCAACCAATTCCTGGACGCTGGCATTGGCTTTGGCGGCTCATGCCTGCCTAAAGACCTGGAGGCACTGATCTGCAAAGCGGGAGAGGTAAACTATAAAGCCGAGCTGATGCAAGCTGTTTCGAGGCTAAATAAAGAGCAACCATTGAGGCCCATAGAAATCGCCAGAGAAAGGCTGGGCAGCCTAGACAATAAAGTTGTAACCGTTCTCGGCTTAGCCTTCAAATCAAATACCGATGATATCAGACAGGCACCTGCCCTCAGCATTATAGCCCAATTATTAGCAGATGGAGCTACAGTGAAGGTATATGACCCCAAGGCAATGCCAAATGCCAAGCAAATTTTCTCTGACGGAGTAGAATTCTGTAACAGTGCCCCAGATGCCATTGCTAACTCCGATTGCGTTCTAATCGCTACCGACTGGGATGAATTTAAAGATGAAAGTCTATATGCCGGAAAGCTTGTCATAGATGGTAGAAGGACTCTTAATCCGGAAAAAGCCAAGCAGTTATGCCAGTATGAAGGTGTCTGCTGGTGAAGCTTGTTGTTACCATACCAGCCTATAATGAAGAAAAAACCATAGCCAGTGTGATAAACGACGTCCCCCGCCACATAAAGGGCATAGATTCAATAGGAGTCTTGCTCATAGATGATGGCTCTACTGATAATACTGCTACCGAAGCCATAAAGGCTGGGGGGGACGAAATTGTTACCCATAAGGCAAACAACGGGCTGGGAGTTGCCTTCAGGGATGGCCTGAATTCAGCTCTGGAAAAAGGTGCCGATATCATAGTCAATATAGATGCCGATGGGCAATACAATGCCCACCAGATTCCTACCCTGATAAAGCCAATCGTAGACGGAAAAGCTGACATAGTGCTCGGTTGGAGGGATATAGATAACCTGGACTTTATGCCCAAGGGCAAGAAGCTGGGCAATAAGCTTGCTACCTGGCTCACCAGAAGGCTATCAGGCTTACCTATAAAGGATGCTCAGACTGGCTTTCGGGCTTTCTCCAGAGAGGCTGCCTTAAGAATGAACCTGAGCGGGAAATACACCTATGTTCAGGAGACTTTGATTCAAGCCAGCCACAAAGGCCTAAAGATCGAGCAGGTGCCAGTAGAATTCAGAGGCAGAGACGGAAAATCGAGGCTAATCTCCAGCCTGGGTGCTTATGCCACCAAAGGCGGGGCAATAATCTTCAGTACCTACTGTGACTATCACCCTTTGAAGTTCTTCGGCTCTATTGGTGGAACTCTTATTCTCGTTGGGTCGGGCTTTGGTGTGAGAGTCTTGGTTCACTTTAGCCAGACGGGAATGGTATCCCCCCACTTGCCCTCAGCTATCCTGGCATCGTTATTAATAATCACCGGGCTGGGCACAATCGCTCTTGGCATCTTTGCCCATATGCTCAACAGCCAGAGGCGGCTAAACGAGGAAATCCTGTATCGGCTGAAAAGAGGCGAGGGAAGAAATGGTCATCCTCTTCATGACCCGCAAGTTTCCACCTTCCAAGGGAGGGATGCAAAGAGTAGCCTATGAGCTATCCCAACACCTATCAAAGATAGCTAATGTAAAACTGGTAAAATGGGGTGGTTCAAATAAGTGGTTACCTTTAGTTTTACCTTATCTTCTCCTCAAGTCCCTGTGGATTTTAATTTCAAGCGAAGTTCAAGTGATTTATCTACAGGATGGTTTGCTGGCTCCACTTGGTCTCATATTGAAGCTCTTCAGGGTACCAATAGCTATAACCTTCCACGGTCGGGACATAACCTATGAGAGTAAGCTGTATCAGTTCTTAATTCCCAGATTTGCCGAGAAGCTAGACAGAATAATCTGTATTAGTGATGCGACGAAGCAGCAATGTGCAAGGAGGGGAGTATCTGGAAGCAAAATAGTAGTAATTCCGGATGGCATCTGTGATGAGTTCTACATGGATGAAGGGAAACAAGAATTAAGAGAGCGGCTATCTAAAGAGCTAGGAATAAGTCTAAACAATAAGAAAGTCCTATTATCCGTTGGCAGGCTGGTAGAAAGAAAGGGTTTTCATTGGTTAGTAGAGAGTATTATTACGAAACTGTTGGAAAAGGAAAGTGATATTGTCTATCTTATTGCTGGTGATGGCGCCTTTAGACAAAGGATTGAAACCGCTATAAGACAAAATGGTTTGCAAAACCATGTTCTCATGGTTGGCATGGTGGATGATAAGACGCTAAAAACTTTATATAACGTATCCGATATATTCATAATGCCCAATATTCCAGTTAAAGGGGACATGGAAGGATTTGGTGTAGTTGCATTGGAGGCTGCATCCTGCGGTCTCCCGGTAGTTGCCTCAGATTTAGAAGGAATAAAGGATGCTATCAAAGACACTGAAAATGGATTTTTGGTTGAGCCCTACAATCCTGAAGGGTTCGTTAATGCGGTAAGGGAACTATTTGAAAATGATGAACTAAGGGGGAAATTTGGGGCGAGGGCGAGAGAATTTACTTTGGAAAATTATGCCTGGGAGAATGTTGCCGGGAGATACCTAAAAGTATTTAGAACGCCAAGAAGTGAATAAAGAAGCACAATATGACCATTAATGGTAGCCGAAAAATCTTTAGTCATTTCAATAAATTATCAAAATGTGACAAAATTACCATCCTTATCTGCGCTCTTTCATTCATTGGATATTGTTCTCTCTCATTGATGACATGGGACACTTGGATTCCCTATGGTCATTATGGCAATCAGTATTACGTCTTTGCGAAACATTTGGCGGAAAACCAGAGCCTGGTTTATGTAAATCCCTTAAATGAACACTATACCCCGATATTTACTGCAAATCAGTTTGTGCAGATGGGCGAGAAAACACTACCTTCTGGGTTTTTAGGCCATAATGTTCTTCTTGCCTTTTTCTATTTTATTCACCCCAAATTAGTCCTTCTTGCGATACCCTTCATTGCTGCTTCAGGGCTTTTCCTTTTCTATAAATTAACCTCCTTAGTCTTTAGCCAAAAAATTGGCGCACTTTCCGCCGGTTTGCTAGCCGTTTCTCCGGCATATTTCTACAATAGCAATCATTTGTATGCGGATGTTCCAGCATTTGTGTTTCTGGTAGGTGGGCTTCTCTACTTCTTCAAAATGTTAAAGCATCCAGATAGAAAAATAAATTATATACTTTTTCCAATTTTTCTTGCACTTACTATTTGGCTTAGATACCCTAATGCCTTACTGTTATTGGCTCTGATACCAATACTCTACCTCGGCAGGCACAAGGTAAAACTCAAGTTCTTGCTCCTTAGTGGATGCATTTTTATCCTTTGCATGTCTCCCTTGTTTATCCTAAATTCGATATTATATGGTGGCCCCTTCAATCTGGGTGCAATGAGCCCATACATTGTTTGGTCAGGACTACCGGTGGAAGAATTGCGTGAATCTATTGGCCTCTCAGCGACACTCTTTATACCCTTTAAAGATTGGGGCCTGTTCGCTGACAATATTTTTCTTTATTTTGTCAGGTTCTGTCCCTTGATGCTCCTTCTATCCGCCTTTGGAATAATTGCATATTTAAAGTCCGACAAGAATTATTTGCAACAGCATTTCTTAATAGCCTGCTCGCTTATTTCCTTGATTCTTATCCTTTATTATAGTGGAGGTGCTTTCTTCGGCGCTAGATACCCATACCCGACAGTAGGTGCCTCCTATGTGCGCTATTTCATACCTGTCTATGCCTTTTTATTAATATATATCAGCGTGTTTCTGACGAGACCAAGTTATAAGAGGATTCTACCGGTGTTTCTAGCTTTATTTATCCTTACGGGTATGACCTTCAGCTACTTTGATAATTTCCAGCATGAGAGACGTGGGATTGAATATTTAGGAACCCAGTATTTGCCAATAGCTTACTACAATAGCCAAGAAGTTATCCAAAATACAGAGGAAAATGCAGTAGTCCTTTGTAAGAAACGCGATTGGATAATCTATCCAAATAGAAATGTAGCACTCTACGCACTGATTGCTAAAGAAGAGAGGGTACAAGAAGTCACAAAGCTTGTTACACAACTGCTTTCTGACGGGATACCAGTTTATTTCTTGGAAGAAGATTACATGCCGGGGGAACACACAGGGGACGTCTATTTCCGCTCATTCGAAGACAAGGGGCTGAACGTAACTCTCGTGCTTAAATTTATGAACTGGGGTGGGTACTATAGTGGCTGGGACACTAGATTGTGGCAAATAACTGAAGGTGATTGAAATGGCAAATGACATTTACGACCGTTTCAAAGATTATGACAAGGCATTTAAAATAACAGCTTCAAAGACAATCTTTCCCCCAGAAATTTATAATGAAATCGCGGCCAATATTAGAGGCACTGTGCTTGATATCGGGACTGGGGATGGCTATAAATTAGAAAGTATTTTACAAGGTTCCAATCTGGAGAATGTTGAAAGAGTAGTAGCAATAGACCCCTCCCCCCTCTATGAACGAGCAAAAGAAAGGCTCAAAGAATTCAAGAACGTGGAAGTCTATAATTGCTGTATTGAGGACCTCGACGTGGAAACGAGATTTGATACCATTTTAATGTTTGAAGTTGTCGAACATATGCCAAAGCCCGAAGAGTGCTTAGATATAATAGTAGCACTTCTAAAGCCCGAAGGCGTGTTTATTTGCTCGACACCCAATAAATGGATTTTCCATATTACTGAAAGGATAGTCGCTAAGAGGATAGACCAAACTCACGTCAGTGAGATGACTTACAAAGAGTTCATCCACCTTATGAGTTCTTATTTTAGGGAGACAAGATATATGGGAGTTCTTCCCTTTATGGCGATAGCTAGAAGATTTCCCAAATTGCTCATTTTGAACAAGTATTTGAGTTTCACTCCAATTTCAAGGACTATTTATTGTTTTGCGACAAAACCAAGGGTGAAATAGTGAAAATCTTGCACCTGATCTACGATGATATAGAGAACCCCTGGTTAGGGGGTGGTGGAGCGTTTAGAACCCTTGAGATTTATAAACGGCTCGCGAAACAACACGAGATAACCGTCATTACTGGGAATTACCCCGATGCAAAAAAAGACGAGGAAAGAGAAGGCGTTTTATTTAAGAGGGCTGGCTCCAGCAAAAGTTATCTTTTGAGTAGAGCAACTTATTCTCTAAATGCTGCAAGATTAGTCAGGCAGTTAGATTTTGATATCGTGGTAGAGGATTTTTCTGCCTTTTCCCCCTGTTTCACCCCACTATATGTGAGGAAACCGATCATCGCCTCCATCCAAAACCTATATTCAACGCACGCAATCAAAAAGTATAAGGTGCTCGGCATCGCAGCGTTCTTGCTCGAAAGGTTCGGACTAAAACTTTACAGACATTTTATTGTTGTATCACCAAGCTTGAAGGACCAATTGGAAAAGCTGGTTCCAGCGGCAAGAAGGATAGACGTCATACCCAATAGCGTTGATGAGTCTCTACTTTCGCTGGAAGTAACAGAAAGGAACTACATACTCTTTTTGGGTAGAATTGATGTCTACCAAAAGGGACTCGATATCCTGTTACAAGCCTTCAAAGAAATTGTGAAGCGTACACATAAGGTAAAGTTAGTCATTGTTGGTGGGGGAAAGGATATAAATAATCTGAAAGGCTTAGTATCCAGATTGCATCTCGGAGATAGTATTAGCCTTGAGGATAGAGTATACGGGCGGAGAAAAGAGGAACTGCTCTCAAGTTGTCTATTTGTATGTATGCCGTCGAGATTTGAGTCTTTTGGTATTGTCGCAATCGAGGCGTCAGCATCCGGCAAGCCAGTCATCGGAACCAAAATTCCTGGTCTCCGCGATTCCATCAGAGACGGGGAAACTGGAATATTGGTTAAACCTAACAATACGAAAGAACTCTCCGAGGCAATGCTCAGACTGATAGATGATGCGGCATTGAGAAAGCGGCTAGGACAAGCAGGAAGGGAATGGGCAAAAAATTTCAGCCCTGAGCAAACAGCAAGAATGACAGAGGAATTTTATCTCCAATGTTTAGGGCAGGCCTAGCATGAAGCATAGAACGAAAGCAGGTATGGGCAGGGGAACATTTTACCTCATGATGGCTAATGGGGTTTTTCTCATTAGTGGCTATATTATCCACTTTGGGCTGGGACGTTATCTCGGTCCTGAAGTGTACGGCTTGTTTGGTGTGGTATTGTATCTGATGACTACGGTCAACCTCCTTTTGACCTCAGGATTTCCCCAGAGTGCCTCAAAATATATAGCCGAGGATAATACCCGGTTGGGCAGCATCATCAGTCATAGTATCAGGATTCAAGCCTTGCTTTCCCTGCTGATTTTTGCCGTCTATTTTGGTCTGGCTGGACCTATCGCCAATCTGCTTCGCGATCCTGATTTAACCCCCTATATCAGAGTTTCAGCGTTTGTGATTCCAGCCTACGCTATTTTCTCCATCTATAGTGGCGGCTATCTTAATGGTCTGAGACAATTTGGCATGCAGTCAAAGACGCTAATTAGTAGTTCCATAGCCAAAATCGCTGGGGTTATTGTCCTAGTTTGGGTGGGGCTGAGTGTCAAGGGGGCAATCTTAGGGTATCTCTTCGGAGCTCTTGCTGGTCTCCTGCTTGCCTGGAAGTACCTAAGACCGGTTGAGAAAGGCAGTAAAGATTTTGAATGGGCTAAGCTAATAAAGTTTGGAATTCCTGCTACATTATTTGCCGTGTCGCTGCTTTTGCTTATGAGTATTGACCTGTTTGCGGTGAAAGCTATCACCGTGGGAGATACCGATGCTGGTTTATACACCTCGGCGACCACTATAGCTAGGCTTCCATATTTCCTTTTTACAGGTCTAGCCCTGACATTGCTCCCTTCTATCTCAAGGTCTACCTCTATTGGTGATGTCAAGCTCACCGGTAGATACATCAGTCAGTCCATAAGGTATATGTTGATACTTCTTATACCGGGAATTCTCATAATAAGTGCTACCTCTGCTGATCTGGTTACTCTGGTTTACTCCTCCAGATATATTGGAGCAGCACAGCCATTAAGTGTCCTAGTGTTTGGTCTTGGTTTAATAGCAGTGTTCAATGTATTATGCAACATTATCGTGGGTAGCGGAAGGCCGGGGGTTGCTCTAGGGATAGCTTTGCCGCTGGTGTTGGTGGACATTGTCTTAAACGTAACCCTGATTCCCCAATATGGCCTGCTGGGAGCTGCCATAGCCACTACCCTGACCGGGTTCATTGGCATGATCGTAGCAGCAGCCTATGTACTCTGGCAATTTAAAACTCTGGTTCCTCCCAAGTCCTTGCTTAAAATCTGTGTTGCTTCAGCAGTAGTATATGCTATTGCACTCAATATTTCGCTTTCACCATTCTTGTTACCACTTTTATATATAGGCTTGTTCACTCTCTACCTAGGTTTGTTGGTCGTGATGAAAGAGCTCAAGAAAGAGGATGCAGAAACTCTTAAGCGGATTATGCCACTTGAAGGATTTATGTAAGAGAAAAATGAATGTAGCTATTTAAACAAGAGGTTTTCCAATATGAAGCATAGAAATAAATACCTCAGGTGGGTGGTTGAGTTGACCCACGGGGTGTTTCCTATGCTGCTTGTTGTCTATCTGGCACTCCTGCTGGTGGAGGCTGTGTTCAAGGGCAGTGCCTCTTCTTATTTGAACCTCAATTATCTGCTTATAGCCATTATCGTTGTCGGCATTATCGCCATGGTGACCGCACCTCATGAAGCTCAGAAGGTAAAAGGGGGTTACCTAACAAGAAGAGGTATTTTTATTATTATCAGCGTGGGTATTCTGGCAGCAGTTATTATATGGTATAAGACCAAGGAGATTGGCTGGCTCTCTTATGTCATATCGGCAGTGAGTGGCACGTTGATAGTATTGCTATCTATGCTGGTCTGGGGAGAAGCTGAAGAGGAGGCTGATGAAGGCGAAAATAGCCAGGGTAGCTGAGCTGAGCTTCTTTCAACTAAGCCTGCTCTTTTTGCTACTGGTTTTGCTGAAGGAATTCCATATCTTCTCCTTGGATATAAGCTATCAGTTGCTTGCTTACCTGCTGCCGCTGTTTGCCCTGCCGATATTACTCAGATTCAAGCCAGCTGAGGAAAGAAAGCTGGCCAGTGTTTGGGTAATCTTGCTGGCAGTTTTTCTATTTGGCCTGTGTATACGACTGCTTCCCTACATTCACACTCAGGTTCCCCTGGGCTACGACGCTGGTATCTATAAATACATCTTCGAGGTTTATGCCAATAATTTGCCTCAGATACCAGAAAGCACCTTGCCACTGTGGGTCAGAGAGATGAGCCCTCAGGGGTTGCCAGTTCTGGCTAATGCCCTTCATACTGTGGCTGGCACTAATGCTACTCAACTTCTCCATTACCTCTTCCCCCTTCTGGGCGCTTTCCTAGTATTCCCCGTATTTATCTTGGCCAGAAGCTTTTTTGGCGAAAGGACTGGCTTAATAGCATCTGTGCTGTATGCAGTTTCCTATACCCAGTTCACCACCTTTACCTTCCTCTATTTTAAACAGGTATTAGGGCTAATCTTCTTGCTGTTTGCTATCTATGCCCTAGAGAAAAAGAGGTATGTCCTGCTGGCATTAATGTTTGCTGCTCTAGGAATCTTCCACCGACCCGAGTTTTTGCTGATGGCACTGATACTGATCCCTTACCTGATAATAAAAAGGGACTGGAGGGTGCTGTATAGCGCAGTTGGCACCGCCGCTTTAATAGCCCCATTCTGGCTACTACGACTTGATATTAATCTAGGTATGTTGCAGGGTGTCTTTGCCACAGCGGTAACTAACATTCAGACTGGTACAGCAACTGGTGGTGGAGCCTTCCCCGGCTTTGACATATATCAGGATGTGTCACTGGCGTACCTGCCGTTTGCCCTGATAGGGGCTATATACCTAATCATAAAGAGGAGTTGGAATAGCCTGTTTCTCTACTTCGTGATAAATCTAGCCATTGTTATTTTCCAGCTCTTCTTCTTCAATAGATATATTATCTCACTGGATGTTGCTATGGTAATACTGGCTGCTTTAGGAATTAATGTTATTCTTCTTCATCGCCAAAGAAACACCAAGACAGTAGGGGCAGCAGTTAGTATAGTAGTTATCATTATGATAATAGTAGCCAGCGGAGTCCCAACGCTGATACAGGCAAATAGCGTGAAACCGCTGATAAACGATGAGCAGCTGCACACAATTGAGTGGCTGGCACAGAACACCGAGCCGGATGCCTACATTCTTGCCAGTACTTATGATGCCCCATGGGTTCTGGGGTGGAGTAACCGTAGAGTCATAGCCCCTGGCCTTTTCCATTGGAATAGGCATAATAAGCAGGAGTGGTTTGACTTTTTTGAAACTGACGACTTGAGAGAAGTCAAGCAGTTCTTGAATAGATATCGGGGAACTATCTATATCTACTACTCTAGAAATGAAGACAGCTATCTGGGATTAGAAAAATTTGATAATGAGTGTTTTAACAAGATTAAAGACGAGCAGGCAGTGGTCTACAAGTATGTGCCCAGTGGAGATTAGGAAGGAGGTAGCTTAGCATATGGATGTACTGGAGGTGCTCAGACTATTCTTCGGTGGTATATTTATTTTGTTTGTGCCTGGATTTGCCTGGAGCTATGTCTTCTTCGCCAGGAAAAACATTGACTGGATAGAGAGAGTAGCATTGTCTTTTGGGCTATCCATAGCACTGGTGCCGCTAACTGTCTTCTGGTTTAACTGGCTCTTCCAATTAAAGATAACACTGCTTAATACCTGTTTGGTAGTATGCGGACTGATTGCGATACCAGTGCTGTATATCCTTATCACAAGGTCTGCCTGGGGTAAGTATGTGACCAGTAGGGTGAAATCAGCTCTTAGGCTCGGCAGGGATAGACAGTCCTAATAGTTATCATCGCTGCGGTATGAGCGGTTCAGCCTGTCAGGTTGCATTTTGCATATCAAAAGGTACCATCGCTGCTAATTCAGTGGTGGGTCGTAGAAATCGAAAAAGGGTGTTTTACGAGTTTACCGGAATTGCCTTGCTCTGGTTTTGCTTCATTTGGTAGTAGCAAGACGGCTAGAACATGGCAAAATTTCCACCGCGGTAAATCCTTCCAGATAGGTCGCCATCAACAGAGAGACAGGAAATTAGGTGATCTCTCGCATATTACCTATACAGTAGGCCAACATCAAACCATAGCTCGGTGAAGGTATAAGCATGGACTTCGTCTTTGCTTAGTAAGTGAGCAATGAAACTGCCCAAATTGTCTCTCTTGCATGTGGAGCAATATTGCGAGAGGAGAGTGAATATCCGTGGAGGGAAAATGTAGCATGCTGTGGCGACGAGGCTAGATTTGGGATTGGTTGGTTTTTCCTCGAAGTCGACGATTTTTTGCCCATCTAGTTGAACAATCCCGAACTGGCTGCCTTTACTTTTGTCACCAATATCATAAACGGCTACGAGGGTACTTTTGCCGTCATAAGCCAAGATAAATTCAGACAGGTCGAACTCAAAGTAGTTATCACTGGCAATAACTAGTAGACTTTCAGTTATTCGTAGCGCTTTGACCCAGTAATTTAGCGAGCCTACAGCCCCCAGACTCTGTTCTTCGTTGAAAACTGGCTCGATACAGAGAGTTACCTCTCTGTTCAGAGTCTTTTGCCATCGGCGGAAATCAGATTCAAATTTCCTATTGGTGTTAACGAAAATATCTATATCCTGAGGAATCTTGTTAACAACGTAGCTTATTATCGGCTTACCCTTGTATTCTAGTAAGCCTTTGGCTTTGTTAGCGGTTAAAGGATAGAGCCTCGTACCAAAACCACTAGCCAATATCAAGCTTTTCATTTCACCAAAGATTTTTAGATTCCGGACTTATTATACCTCTACTTCAGAGGTAGTGCACGGCTTCACGCGCCTGACGCGCGCAGGATTGAGGCTTCAGAACTACCGGCGACTGTGATATCAGTTCGGTGCCGCACGAAGTCACGCGGTTGCACAATCGTCCATTATGTGTCATGGATAACAAGAAAGGCTGGATATCTGTGAATAGATATCCAGCCTTCGTTAATCCCGATTCCCACAGTATCAGCCTCAACTCTTCCCTATCCTGAACATCTTAGTCCCACATACGGGGCATACACCTTGAGTTGCGGGCCTACCATTCTTCATAGTTATGGCCTTAGCATCTTTCATTTCCCTCTTGGTGCGGCATTTCATACAGTATGCTTGCATTAGTCCAACCTCCCTTTTTGGTTATGAACGATAGACTATTCCTGCCATAATGTCAATAGCCCGATAGTCACACAAACTTAGTAAAGGAGCAACAATTGCTTATATTGTTACCACGTTGCACATAAGGGCGAATTGTGTAGTTGGGGTTGTAATAGCCCGGTTTTTTGAATCACGGCACAAAAAGGCCTCCTCCAGAGCCATCATCTAGAAGCCCTTTTAGTCAAAATCTGGGCGTTTTTTCAGAGGGGGCAATGGGGGGGGGCCTTGAAAGGGGGGTCGGGTAAATAGTGCCGACTACGCTACCTTTCTCTTCCCCTCTGCCTCCCACTGGTGGGCTATCAATTTGGCAGCAAGCAGCTTCTTGTGACCACTCGGGCTAAGCCCAGCCTCCACACACATTGCCCTGAGCTCCCCCAGACTGTGCTTCGAGTCATACTCAATACAGGTGCCCAATACGTCAGCCGAGAAGCCGCCTAGAAAAAGGTCACCAGCTTCTCTATTCAGGCGTTCCTCAGTTGTCTCGTCTTCCTTGGCCACCAGCCATGTCTCTCTCCTTGCCGGTTGCCAGGGTTGCGTCGTGGGGAACTCGGCTCTGAGCTTTTTGAGTTCGGCGGCGTCCCCTCCCTGGGCCTCTGTTTTTGCTATCAGCTCATCCAGCTCCTTTAGGCTAAGGGTAACTTTCCTGCACCAGCGAAGGCTCCTCCTTCCCGGTCTCCTCCACATAGCCAAGGCGCCTCAGATGGGAGAAGTAGGTCGTGAAGCTGCCATATCTCATCCTGGTTAGCTTGTATGGAATACGCTCCAAGTAATAGCTTGTTCTCTCCTCAGCCTCCTCAACCGTAAGCGGAGGAAGCTTTTTTCTGATGCGTCCCTCTTCCTCCTAGGCAACCATATCCTCAGCGTAAGCACGATGGAGCGCTTCCTTATAGGCGCGGTGGATGTCCGTTTGAGTGGCGCCAAGATCGGGACTTATCACTGGAGAGCCCATTGGGCCATTCCCGAGAAGAAACTCCCTGATAAACCACCCGCACCCAAAGGGGCGCAGGAAACCACCCCTAGCTGGTCTTAGTGGTTCAAGCACTATTTTGCTCCTTCCAGAGCTTTTGGTACCATTCTTTCAGCTCTTTACCCGCAACTTTCCGGTAGCGCATGGTTGTGCTAATATAATTTGTTTTAGGGGGCGTCATTCCCTACCTCCTTTCAGAGAAGGTTTGTTGCGCCCCCGCTTTAAATAGAAGAGCACCAAGCCTATTTACTGGTTTGGTGCTCTAGGTATTGCTTTATCGCTGCTAACGCCTCAGTCCTGTGACCATTGGAACCGAGAGCTTGCTTTAGCTCCTTGGCCGTCTTCCCCAAGGCTATCATCTGGTCAAGGAGTTGAGGGAGTAGGTTAACGGCTGACAGGGGAGTTCGACTCTCCCCCGTCTCCACCAGCAATTTATTAGCGCTAGCTTTACGGCTAGCGCTTTTTCTTCGGGCAAGCCCGTCCGCAAGGTGATATAATGGTAGCCGTTAGGACTACACAGAGGCTCGATGGTAGAAGTCAAGACCTCTATAACCGTCAAACAGGTGCTTGCCCTGTTAAAGCGGGAGTATAGCGTCCCTGAATGGAAACCCGACCATACCCCGATTTCTGTCCTGGTCCAGACTATTCTCTCCCAGAATACCTCAGACATAAATTCAAGAAAAGCCTTTAAATCACTGCTTGCTTCCTTCGGCAGCTGGGAAAGTGTAGCCAATGCCGATATTGAGGCCATTGAACATGCCATTAGGTGCGGCGGGCTGGGTGGGGTGAAGGCAAGGTGCATCAAACAGGTTCTAAGGGAAATAGAGCGGAAAAGAGGCAAACTTGAGCTTGATTTCCTGAGTCGACTTCCCTTGTCTCAAGCTAGGGATTGGCTCGAGCAATTACCTGGGGTAGGAGTGAAGACGGCAAGCTGTGTATTGCTTTTCTCGTTGGGGATGCCCGCCCTTCCTGTGGATACACATATCTTGCGGGTGGCTAAGCGATTGGGGCTAATCAACCCCGACCAATCGGCGGTCAAAGCACATCAGCTATTGGGAAAGCTGGTTCCATCACATGATATCTATCAATTTCACATCCTGATGATAGAGCATGGAAGGACAATGTGTCAGGCACGCCGCCCCCTCTGCCAGGGTTGTGTCCTGAAGGAGATATGCCCTAGCTACACTGTATCGGTAACGCCCTGATTATTCCTGGGTACTGAATGACCACATCGCCAGAATGACCATGACTAGCCCAAAGGCTGCCACTACCATTAAATCCTCGCCAACGGACATGGTGTGTCCCAAAACGGTAACGCCCAGGGAAGTGGCAGACTGTGCTCCGAGCACCAGTTGGCGTATAGAGTCAACTCCATAGGTTGCCGGGTTGATTTTGACCAGGATATTCATCCAGGGTGGCAGATTATTGACCGGGAAGAAAACACCGGAGAGGAATATCATAGGGAACATGAGTAACTGCATTACTGCCTGATGGGCTTCCATGGACTTGATTCGGGAGGCAAGGAAGATTCCCATTGCTGATAAGGCACAGGCTACCAGAAACATCACTGGCAATAGCTGGGGTAAGGTTCCTGGGGAGAGCGTAAGCCCAAAGATGGGGGCAAAGAGGAGTATCAGTATCCCCTGGATTAGGGCAATGGTGGCTCCGCCCAGTGTTTTGCCCGCCGCTACGGCTACCCGGCTGATGGGTGCCACCAATACCTCTTTGAGAAAGCCAAATTCACGGTCCCAAACCACAGAAACCCCTGACATGAAAGAGGTCATCAGCACTGTCATGCCAATGATGCCAGGAAACATGAACTTGGAGAAATCAACCCCCGGGGCGAGCATGCCCATGGCACCGCTCAGTCCACTGCCAAAAACTATCAGAAATAATAGGGGGAAGGCCATGGAGGTTATCATGCGCATCTTATCCCGCCAGAATCGCAACAAATCCCGATACCAAATAGTATAGATACCCCGTAAGCTATTCATAGCTCTCCTTTAAGCAAAGTGTTCAGCGCCTCCTCTGGTGGCGACCATACTGTCGCATCATCTCTTTTAGCTCGCTCTTAACCGCTTCATCCCTGAGCTGGTGCCCGGTTAGCTTGAGGAAGACATCATCTAGAGTAGGCCGGCGCAGGCTAATGCTGAGGATTTCGGTGTCAAGCTCCTTTATCAAAATAGGGATAAACCTCTCTCCATTGGCAATCTCAAAGGATACGTGCTCACCATCGGATCGGGCCTCGATTTGATATCGCTTCTGGAGTTCGGCTTGAGCCCTCTGATTGTCCTCAGTATTCAGGCTAATCACATCCCCACCTACTGTGCTCTTCAGTTCCTGTGGGCTATCAAGGGCAATTATCTTGCCATAGTCCATGATAGCAATACGGTCGGCATAACCGGCTTCATCCATATAGTGGGTGGTAAGGAAGACGGTGGTTCCCTCCTGCTGGCGTAAGCCCAGGATGAAATCCCAGAGGCGGCGGCGGGTTTGGGGGTCAAGCCCAAGGGTGGGCTCATCGAGGAAAAGCACCTTGGGGCGGTGAAGGAGACCGCGGGCAATCTCAAGGCGGCGTTTCATACCACCGGAGAAGGTTTTGACTATGTCTCGGCGTCTTTCCCATAGCTCGACCATCCTCAACATTTGCTCTATCCTTTCCTTTCTTACCGAAGTGGGGATATTATACACTCGGGAATGGAACTCCAGGTTCTCCAGGGCGGTCAGCCGGTCATCAAGGCTGGGGTCTTGAAATACCAGCCCGATGCATTGGCGCACCCGGCTCTGTTGATGGACGACATCAAAGCCATTGATAAATGCCTTGCCCGAGGTCGGCCTGGACAGGGTGCACAGAATATTTATTACCGTCGTCTTTCCCACTCCATTGGGACCAAGAAGACCAAAGACCTCCCCCTGGTCAACGCTGAAGCTGACGTCATTTACCGCTACCAGGTCTGAGTAGCGCTTTACCAGGTGTTCCACCTCAATAATATGGCTATTTGACATCTTTTCTCTCCTTTAGCCCTTGAGACTCCATAGCTATTATATACCTGATAGGCAATTATCACTACATTACAGTTGGATTTTTAATGAAATCTAAACGCCAATTTTATGGGTAATTAATTGCCATAGCCTAAGATTAAGGCGTGAATATAGATAACTCAGTTAAGATAAAGCGACAAAAACGGAGAACAATAATGATTAAAAGTGTTATTAGATGCCCAAATGATATGGTTATAGTATTTGATGAGGATGAGGAACAAATCCCTCAGTATCAGGGGCGATACGGAGAAGTAAAGAGACGCATCTTGGAAGATGCCCCGCCCGGGGCAGTGTTTGGTCACTGGTTTGATTTTGAGACTGATATAAGAACAGTTCTACGGGAAGAATGGTAAGCAAATCCGTTTCTGCCTAGAGCTTACCTCTAACATTCAAACTTCATTTTCTTTATGCCCTTTCCTTTCATTAAGCTATATTTGCTATGATGCCTATTGGCATCTTTTTGTCATTTATGATACAATTGGCATAAAATCCTTTATGTTTATCAGAAGAATGGGGGGGTGATGAGGACGCCTAACAAAGGAAATAGAGCAGGAAAAGGCAGTCGGTTTATCTTTACCCTACCCCTGGTAACAGGGGATGAGCCATATCCTGGGGGGAACAGGCGCTGAAAGAGAAAATCCTTGTAGTTGATGATGACCCCGCCTTTGTTAGACTGGTTGAGCGGGTTCTTACTCAAAAGGGATATGAAGTGCTCAACGCCAATAGCGGGGAGGAAGGGCTGCGGCTTTTATTTGCCCACAGACCAGATATGGTGCTCCTGGATGTGGTGATGCCCAGAATGGATGGCTGGCAGACCTGTAGCCGCATCCGTGATATCTCTGATATTCCTATCATTATGCTCACTGCTCATGAGAAGGCTGAGGAAGATGTGGTGCGTGGGCTTGACTGTGGGGCTGATGAGTATCTTACCAAGCCGGTTGGGATTAAGGAGCTGGTGGCGAGGGTGCGGGCAGTAATGCGACGTGCTGAGTTGCCCTCTTCCCGGGAGGAGGGGAAGGGGATTACCTTTAGTGATGACTTCCTGACGGTGGATATTGCCGAGCGGGAGGTTATGGTAAATGGAGAGCGGGTGAGGCTGACTCCAATAGAGTTTCGCCTGCTTTCGCTACTGATGCAGAATGCCGGCCATATTCTCACCCACAAACAACTGCTGGAAAGGGTGTGGGGCTGGGAATACATCGATGACCTGGATTATGTGCGCATCTATATCTGGCATCTGCGTCAGAAGATAGAGCCAGACCCAGCTCAACCCAAGTATATTATTACTGAGCCGGGGGTTGGCTACTACTTCCGCAAAGCCAGCTGAGCTAGTTCAGATAGATTTGTGATATAGATTATCATGTCTCGTTTCTCCGTGGCATTGCCCCATCCCCTCCCTGTTTTTAACTTATCTCTTTCTTCCCACCCACCCTATAGGGGCTAGCGCCCCTCTTAAACACCCTAGAGAATATGGAACGAGTACAATAACTTGCGCTTATTCAGTGGCGATAGTAGAATACATCCAGCATAGTTGGGAAAGGGGCTCTCTTGTTCAGGGTTGAGGTCTCAGTAAAGTCTGGTTTTCCAGAACCACGGGGAGAGGCACTGCAAAAGGATATCCGCGACCTTGGCATCGCCACTGCTGAGCAGGTCAGGGTCAGCGATATATATCTGCTGGAAGGGAAACTGAGCCACAAAGAGGTAAACATAATCTGCCGGGAGCTGCTGGCTGACCCCGTAGTTGAACAGTATTCAATTGGAGAGGCGCCCCTTGTTGCCATAGAGGATGAGCATGTCCATGACATTGAAGTGGCTTATAATCTCGGTTTGATGGACCCTGTGGAGGAGAGTGTCAGGAAAGGCATACTTGACCTTGGCATAACTACAGTTGAGGCGGTAAAGACAGCCAAAAGATATTATCTACGGGGCGAGCTTTCAGCAGGCGACATTGAACTTATCCGCGATAAGCTACTGGTTAATAGCGCAGTTCAGCATGTGGTCACCAGCCAGGAAAAGGTATCGCTACCCTCGGCAATATATAGTTTCTCCTTGGAAGAGGTTGATTTATTGAGCCTGGATGATGATGGGCTAACCAGGCTAGGCGAGGAGAAACTTGGGTTAAATCTGAATGAGTTAAAGCGTATTCAAAGCTACTTCTCCAAGTTGGGTCGCAACCCCATCGATGTTGAGCTGGAAACTCTGGCACAAACCTGGTCGGAGCACTGCAAACACAAGACATTTAAGTCCAGAATAAGGCTGGGCGAGCTGGTTATCGACAACCTGCTCAAGAGCACCATTATGAGGGTGACCGAGGAGCTAAACAAGCCTTGGTGTCTTTCTACCTTCAAGGACAACTCAGGGGTGATAGATTTTGACGGTCATTACGCATTATGTTTCAAGGTTGAGACTCATAACCACCCTTCGGCTATTGACCCATATGGAGGGGCGTCAACAGGAATAGGCGGATGTATTCGTGACCCCCTGGGTACTGGCCTGGGGTCAAGACCGATTGCTGCTACTGGTGTATTTTGCTTTGCCCCACCCGACTTCCCCCACGATAGACTTCCCCCCGGTATTCTCCATCCCCGTCGTATTCTTAAAGGGGTGCGTGCTGGAGCGGCTGACTATGGTAATCGTCTAGGAGTTCCCATCATCAACGGCGCCCTCCTCTTTGATGAGCGCTATTTAGCTAACCCGGTGGTCACCTGTGGAACCATAGGACTCATGCCCAAGAGCGCCTCTCAGATGGGACGACAACAGCCAGGAGACCTGGTTGTCCTGGTGGGGTGTAGGACGGGGCGAGATGGCATCCATGGCGTCACCTTTGCCTCCGCAGGGCTAACTGGAGAGGCTGAGGCTGTTTCTCCTAGCTCGGTTCAGGGCAACCCAATCGCGGAGAAAAAGCTCATCGATGTTCTGTTGGAGGCGAGGGAGCGGGGGTTATATCGGCGAATTACCGACTGTGGAGGAGGTGGACTCTCGTCAGCGGTGGGGGAAATGGCAGCGGAAACCGGGGTTCGCGTATATCTGGAAAAAGTCCCCCTGAAGTATTCCGGTCTTTCCTATACTGAGATATGGCTTTCTGAGTCGCAGGAGCGAATGGTGCTGGCTGTCCCCGCAGCTTCGGCTGAGGAGCTGGTCTCTCTCTTCGCCAGCGAGGATGTTGAAGCTACAGTCATCGGTGAATTCACTGATGACCAGCGCCTTCAACTTTTCTACCATGGTAATCTGGTATGTGACCTTGATATGGAGTTTCTCCATAACGGGCTGCCCCAGCTTGAAAGAGAGGCAGTGTGGGAGCCAGTTCAATATCCTGAGCCTGACTTTGCCCAACCGCCCGACCTGGGCGATGACCTGAAAAGAATCCTGAGTTCGTGGAATGTTTGCAGCAAGGAGTGGGTTATACGCCAGTATGACCATGAGGTTCAGGGGAGCAGTATTCTCAAGCCTCTGGTAGGGCTCAATGACGATGGTCCCAGTGATGCCGCCATCATCAGACCAGTGCTTGATTCTGATATGGGTGTTATTGTCTCCAATGGCATCAATCCCAAATATGGGGACATCGACCCCTATTGGATGGCTGCCTCGGCGATAGATGAGGCACTGAGGCAGATTATTGCTGTCGGAGGCAGCCTTCGCCGGGTGGCGCTACTGGACAACTTCAGCTGGGGCAATCCAGAAAAACCTGACAGGCTCGGTGGTCTGGTGCGGGCAGCGCAAGCATGTTACGACATTGCCATTGCTTATGAGACCCCTTTTATCTCTGGCAAGGATAGCCTCTACAATGAGTATGAGACCGAAAAGGAAACTTTATGTATTCCACCCACCCTTCTTATATCAGCCATAGCCGTGATGGAGAATGTGGCTCGGGCGGTATCTATGGATTGCAAGAAAGAGGGTGACCTGCTCTATATGGTGGGGGCAACCAACAATGAATTGGGCGGGTCGCATTACTACAGTATTCACGGCTTTGTCGGCGACAGGGTGCCCCGAGTCAATCCCCAGAGGGGGAAGAAACTGATGGATACCCTTAGTGCAGCCGTGGAGAAAGGCTTGGTAAAGGCGTGCCACGATTGCAGCGAGGGGGGCATTGGGGTGGCTGCCGCTGAGATGTCCTTCGCTGGGGGACTTGGGATAACGCTTTATCTGGGACAAGTCCCCTTGGGTGAACCTATCGCTCGGAATGATACTATACTCTTTTCCGAATCCAACACCCGCTTCTTGGTGGAGGTGGCACCGGAAGATAGCCAGCGCTTTGAGGAGGCAATGAGTGGGGTCGAATTTGCTGCCATCGGGAAAGTGACAAAAAGCGATAGGTTTGAGGTTTATGGTATCAAGGGAGAAAGGGTGGTTTCCATTGCTCTTGATGAGCTAAAGGAGGCTTGGCAGAAACCGCTTAGCTGGTAGGAAGTATGACGATGGTCAGGGTAAGGACATTGATATTGCGTGCTCCGGGGACAAACTGTGATGTTGAAACTGCGTTTGCTTTTGAGCAAGCTGGCTCGCTGGTAGATTCGGCGCATGTAAACGAACTCGTCCGTGGGGGGAAGTTCCTTTCCAATTACCAAATACTGGTCTTACCTGGGGGTTTCACCTATGGCGATGATATTTCGGCGGGCAAAATCCTGGCCAATGAACTAAGACTCAAGCTTGGCGAGGATATTCAGAGGTTTGTTGATGGAGGGGGGCTCATCTTGGGAATTTGTAATGGCTTTCAGGTGTTGGTAAAAGCCGGAATCTTGCCCCGGTCGGTGGGTGGGAAGCCCCAAAGGCTAACCCTGGCAGGCAATGATTCCAGTAGGTTTGAGTGTCGCTGGGTCTATCTCAACGTCGACCAGGAAAGCCCTTGCCTATTCACCAGAGGAATAAGCACTTTTTACCTCCCCGTGGCACATGGGGAGGGCAAGGTGATGGCTGAATCGGAGACATTGAGTGAGTTAAATGTAGTTCTGCGTTATGCCGATGATAGGGGGAATGTCCAAGCAGGCTATCCCTGCAATCCCAACGGCTCGGTAGATAATATCGCCGGCATTTGTGATGCCTCGGGACATATCTTTGCCTTAATGCCTCACCCTGAGCGCTTTATCCATTGGACTCAGCATCCCAGATGGACAAGGGAGACACCGAGGAAGCATGGGGATGGCTTCGGCATTTTCTTGAACGCTGTGGAGTGGGTCAAGAGTAGCTGAAAAGGCGCTTATGAGCTATATTTCGTCTTGGAGCGGGGGCAAAGACAGTTGTTTTGCCTGTTATCTGGCGCTCGGTGAGGGATACAAAATCTCTCACCTGGTGAATTTTATTTCCCAGGAATTCAACAGAGTAAGCTTCCACGGCACCGAAGCCAGTTTAATTCAGCTACAAAGCCAATCCCTTGGCATCCCTCTTTTACAGAAAGAGACCACCTGGAATGGATACGAGCAGGAGTTCAGAGAGGCGGTGCGAAGCTTGCTCCCCGAAGGTATAAAGGGGATGGTTTTTGGGGATATCTATCTCCAGGAGCATAAAGACTGGGTGGAAAGAGTTTGTGGCGACCTGGGAATCGAGGCGGTTGAACCGCTCTGGGATAAAAGTTCTGAGGAGGTTTTCACTGACTTCATTGATGCCGGCTTTGAAGCCATTATTGTCAGTGCCAAATCCGAGCTAATTGATGAGGACTGGATTGGACAGCGGGTAGATAGGAATTTTATGGAGTATTTAAAAGCTAAAAATATTGACCTTTGCGGGGAAAACGGCGAATATCATACTCTAGTGCTCAACGGTCCCTTCTTTAACAGAAGGATAGAGATAATGGAGAGCAGAACCGTCAGTAGGGATAGCTACTGGTTCTTGGATACCCGCGAGTATCGGCTTGCCTGTTAACGCCAACCGAATGACCAGCCCAAGGTAAAATTTGACAGAAGCGTTATATCGCCTGTAATATAGCATAGGCTACTCTCGCTGGGACAAAGGGTAAGTGACCGAGATACCAAGGTTTAGACCGAAAAAGCCTTCGCAATTCTCCCGCCACCCGGAGCCAGGTTATAGGGTAAGAGGTAGGGTATGGTTGGAGAAGGACGGCGAGTTGTATATGGGATGGGGGAGAGCGATGCTGCTGGAACGAATTGATAAGTTTGGCTCAATAGCGGCGGCAGCTCGGTCGATGAAACTGGGTTACCGCAATGCCTGGCTTTGGATAGAAGCAGCCAATCGCCTGGCGCCAGCACCCTTGGTTGAGAAAACCGCTGGTGGGGTTGGGGGAGGACATGCCAGATTAACCGAGGAGGGGCGAAGAGCTGTCAGTCAGTATAAGGAGCTGCGGGCTAAATTTGAGCAATTTCTGAAGCAGGTGGAATAATTTTTTTGTGAGACGCTATATCTAATGCGATATAGCCCTCAAACGAAGAGAGGATAAATAAATGAAAAAGCTACTCCTTTTACTCTTGGCGGGATTGCTGGCTTTCACTCCTATTGGTGGATGCGCTCCGAAAGAAGAGTTGCCTATAGGGATGGCGGTTGAATTTATGGACCATGCTGCCTGTGCCTATATAAGTCAGGATAAGGGATGGTTTGAGGAGGAAGGGCTGAAGCTAACTGCCTATGAGAGCTATGTAACTGGCATGGCTCTGGCGGCTGCTCTGGGTCGAGGCGATATTGAGGTCGCCTATATCTGTTTGGTGCCAGCTATAAATGTCTATGCCAATGCCGGGGTGCCAATAAAGATAGTAGCCGGAACGCATAAGTATGGTTATGGCTTGGTGGTCGATCCCGATAAGATAAAAACGGTCGAGGATTTAGAAAAGCCTGACATTCGTATTGGATGTGTCAGAGAAGGCGGTGCTGTAGATGTAATCCTTCACCGGACGATAGATAAGTATCACCTTGATGAAGATAAAATATTAAACAATATTCAGCGGATGAATCCGCCAAAGCAGGTTCTGGCGATAAAGATGGGGCAGTTGGATGCTGCCTTTCTCCCCGAACACTGGGCGACTATGGCTGAGGAGTTTGGCTTTAGGATGCTGCTGATGAGTCAGGATGTCTGGCCTGAGATGCAAGGTAGCGTTCTGGTGATTAAGGAGGACTTACTAAATAACCACCCAGAGGTAGTGAGAAAGCTGGTAGAGGTATCCCAGAGGGCAACGGTTTGGGGTAACCTCCACCCTTATGAGGCAGCTGAGGTTATGGCGCGGCAGTTACAAGTGGCTGGGGGGGAAATCTTCCCGGCTGAGGCAGGTGAAGTGGCTGCTAGGCTAGAAATCACCCCTGAGGTCATATATCGGTCTATGGCTAGGCTGGAATATACCTTGAGCATCAATCCTGAGGTGGTTCAGCAGACCATAGATTATTTGGCAGAGCTAGGCTATATAAAGAGTAGCTTCCCAGCTGAGGACATCCTGGATTTAAGGTATCTTGAAGGTGGATAAGCTTAAGAAACTCAGACCGGGGTGGGGCATTTTGCCCGTAGCCATATTTCTGGCTATCTGGGAGGTGGTAGCCCGACTGAATCTGGCCCCGGGGCAATTCTTTTTTCCCCCGTTCTCCGCTGTGGTAGTGGAGTTCTATTATCTGACAGCCACCGGGGTGCTGGGGGATAATTTCTTGAGCAGCCTGGTTCGGGTTCTAATCGGCTTCTGTGCCGGTTCTATAGCCGGTCTAACCGTTGGCATAATAATGGGGTGGATGGATAACATAAATAAGGCGTTACATCCCATAGTCAGCCTTCTTTATCCTATCCCGGCTTTAGGCTGGCTACCTCTGTTGATGCTGTGGATAGGGATAAACGAGATGCTGCCGATTACCATAATATTTATCTGCTCCTTCTTCCCCGTCCTGTATAACACGGTCACCGGCATCAGAAATGTGGATAAGGATTATATCCGGGTGGCAAGGACGCTAGGGGCATCTGATTTCAAGATTCTGACCACAGTGGTTGTGCCCTTAGCTCTGCCCAACATATTTACCGGGCTCAGGTTAGAAGCGGGGATGGCTTGGCGAGTGATAATAGCGGCTGAGATGGTGGCAATTCCTACCGGCATTGGAGCCCTGATGATGAAGGCTGAGAGCTTAATCCGCATAGACATTATCATAGTCTGTTTGATAGTATTAGCGGTGATGTGCCTTTCCTTTGAGAAGTTCTTTGAGTATCTGGAAGCCAAACTGACCACCAAGTGGAGGTAACTTGCCGTATATAAAGCTGGAAAATATATGTAAATTTATCTGCCGGGATGTCAATCTGGAGATAAGGGATAAGGAATTATTGGTATTATTGGGACCAAACGGTGCCGGTAAAACCACTCTGCTTAATATTATCGCCGGATTAACCGATTATAATGGGTCAGTGCTCTTTGATAGCGAACCAGTAGACAGGCTTCCATCCAGTAAGAGAGGGGTAGGCTACCTGTTCCAGGATTTGTTCTTGTTTCCCCACCTTGATGTGGCTTCAAACATAGCCTATGGCTTGAGAGCCCGGAAACAGGCTCAAAATGAGCTACAGGGCAGAGTAGAGGAGCTACTGCAACTGATGAAGATAAGCCACCTTGCCACCCGTTATCCTAAACATCTGAGTGGCGGTGAAAAGCAGCGGGTTGCCTTAGCCAGAGCCCTTGCCCTTTCACCCAAGGTTTTGCTTCTGGATGAACCCCTAAGCAGCCTTGATATGCAAACCGTCAAATACCTGAGAACCGAGCTAAAGCAGCTCCAAAGGAAACTGGGTATTACTACCATATATGTAACTCATGACCTGGCAGAGGCTGAGGAGGTGGCTGATAGGATAGCTATCATCCAGAACGGTCACCTGCAACAGGTGGGTAAGCCGGAAGAGGTATTTTTCTATCCGGTAAATGAAGTAGTCTCCGATTTTATTGGAGCACCAAGCATCCTACGTTGCGACCATTGCCGTAGCTTAGGGCAGGGAGTTATGGAGGCTAATTGTGGCGGGCTAAATATAATTCTCCCCGACGATGGAAATATAGTCAGGCGCATCGCTCTATTTCCCAGAGACATATATATTTCTGAAACTAAACCTCCGGGACCAGAGGTAAACCGATTTAAAGGAACAATCACCAGCATTAAGTCTTCCGGGGATGCAGTTAGACTTGAGGTCAAGGTGGGTGAAAATAACCTGCTGGCTGAAGTGCCTCATCATATATTTGAGGATATGGATTTAACTGTGGGCAAAGAGGTCTTCCTGATATTGAAGCTGAGAAGAATAAAGGTTTACTAGGATAGAGATAGCGGGCAAAAGCAGGGTATATGACCATAGTGCTATATAATAAATCGCGCCCCATTTTGGTTTGTTTTGGAAGCTTTTTCAAGAACGAGAGGGTTTACTTTATCGTGGGGCTTGAAGTATAATTTCTGCCAACGCATTATGGAGGTGGAGTCATGGAGAAAAGACTTTATCGAAGTAGAAGCGATAGGATGCTCTGGGGGGTGTGCGGTGGTCTGGCGAAGTATTTTGGCATGGACCCTACCATAGTCAGGGTGCTCGCAGTGTTATTGATATTTGCTAACGGGTTGGGTATCCTAGCCTATATCATTATGGCAATCGTTGTTCCCCTGGAGGGTTCAAAGGCTGCCGAACCCAAAGAAGCGATGAAGGAAAATGTGGAGGAGATGAAGGAAACCGCCAGTGAATTGGGGCGTGAGGTTCGTTCCACCTTTGCGGAGGAGGAAGAGGAATCAGAGGCGGTGGATAAGGTTCGCCACCGTCGCCGCAACATCCTCGGCATCCTCATTATTGTCATTGGACTCCTTTTCTTGCTAGGTAGCTTCGACCTCTTCTGGTGGTTTAGCTGGGGCAATCTCTGGCCTCTTATTCTTGTTGCCATCGGCTTGCTGATTATATTGAGCACCAGGAGGAGATAGCTATGGCTGAAAAAAAGCCACAGAGAATAGCTGGTGTCCCTATCTGGGGCATCCTCCTGTTATTCTTAGGAGTCGTTTTTCTTCTCCAAACCCTCGATGTGCTTCCCTGGGGTCTGTGGGGGACCCTGTGGCGATTCTGGCCAGTACTAATCGTTATTATTGGGCTTGGTATTCTGCTTCGCCGCTACAATGTCTGGCTGGTTAGCCTGCTAATCCTAGCCATACTCTGCGCTTGCCTTGGTATAGCCATCTGGCAATATGGACCATCTCCGCCGGCAGGAGTAGTCACTGAAAGCTATTCAAAGCCCTTGGGGGATATAGAGCGTGCTGAAATTGAGGTGGACTTCGCCGGGGGGAGTCTTACTATGCTCAGCCTTCCCTCTACCTCGCCCAACTTCGTTGAGGCAAGCTCCGAGGTGAGAAACGGTATCGCAGGCATGAGGGTAGATTTTCATCGCCAGGATAGTGAAGGCAAGCTCTATTTGACCACAGAGCAAGTTGGCAGGAAATTGTGGGGGGAGGTTGGAATTAGGTGGGAGGTCAGGTTTAGTAGAAATGCAACCTTAGCGTTCAATATCGAGGCAGCGGCGAGCAACATAGCTCTTGATTTCAGTGAGCTTGTGGTAACTCAACTTCGGCTGGACATAGATGCTGGTCATTGCACGGTGAGGATGCCCGCATCAGCAGGCACCACCTACGTCTATATAGATGCTGTTGCTGCCAATGTAGAGGTAACTATTCCCGAGGGGGTAGAAGCTAGAATTAGAGTAGATATAGACTTGTGCAACCTTGATATAGATGAGAGTCGCTTCCTGAAGAGGGGCGATTATTATGTATCTCAGAATTTCGATATCGCCGAAAACCGAATAGACCTTGAAATAAATTGTGATGTAGGTAGAGTGGTGGTGAAATAAAAGGGGGAAGCAAGACATCGCTGTGCATTAGGCGTGTAGATAGCGCCTAAATTGAATTGACCGTTTGCAATATCCGCCATATCTAGCTATACTCTCTAAGCAGGAAAGGGGGAAAGATGGCTAAACCAAAGGTCGCTTTTTATTGGTGCGCTTCCTGTGGCGGATGTGAGGAGACAGTCATTGACCTTAATGAAGATATACTGAAAGTAGCGGATGCTGTGGACATTGTCCTATGGCCTGTGGCTTTGGATTTTAAGAGGAAGGATGTTGAAGCCTTAGGCGATGGTGAGATAACGGTGAGCTTTATCAACGGGTCAGTAAGGTTAGAGGAGCAGGAGGAGATGGTAAAGCTCTTGAGGCAAAAGTCCCAGCTTGTGGTTGCCTTTGGCTCCTGTGCTCATTTAGGGGGAATACCGGGGTTGGGGAACTTCTGGACCAGGGATAGCATTTTCCAAAGGTTGTACAAAGAGGTCCCAACTGTGGAAAATCCAGAGGGAATTACCCCGCAGGAGAAGACAGCCGTTGATGTTGGGGAGCTCACCTTGCCAGAATTCTATGATACGGTTAAGACTTTGGCTCAGACCATCCCTGTAGATTATTACCTTCCCGGATGTCCACCGCCGCCCGATTTAATAATGAAGGCAGTAGATGCCATTCTCAAGGGAGAATTGCCAGAGAAAGGGGCGGTGCTTGCCCCCAATAAGGCTTTATGTGATACCTGCCCAAGGGCAGAGACAAAACCGGAGAAAATATCAATTGCAGAAATAAAAAGACCGTGGGAAATCAAACTTGACCCTGAGAAATGCTTCCTTGAGCAGGGGGTAATCTGTCTCGGTCCTGCCACTCGCTCAGGATGTGGGGAAACCTGCATCAGAGCCAACCAGCCATGCCGGGGATGCTTTGGTCCCGTAGATGGGGTTGTAGACCAAGGAGCAAAGGGACTTTCCATGATTGCATCTATATTGGGGCTTGAAGACGAAGAGAAGATGACAGATGAGGATGTCAAGAAATTAATTGACGGGATTGTAGACCCGGCAGGGACATTTTACCGATTTAGCCTGCCCGCTTCTCTGCTTAGAAGAAGGAGGATAGAGTGAAAAAGATAACCATAGACCCGATAACCAGGCTTGAGGGGCATGGAAAGATAGAGATATTTCTCAATGATGAAGGAGATTGTGACCGGGCTTATCTTCAGATTCCTGAGCTTAGGGGGTTTGAGAAATTCAGTGAGGGAAGACCGGCAGAGGAGATGCCGAGAATAACCACCATGATTTGTGGGGTGTGTCCTACTGCTCACCACATGGCATCGACCAAAGCCCTTGATGACCTGTGGAAGGTTGAGCCGCCCCCAGCAGCGAAGAAGATAAGAGAGCTGATGTACAATGCTTTTCAGGCAGAAGACCATATATTGCATTTCTTCTTCCTCGGCGGTCCCGACTTTGTGGTTGGTCCAACGGCACCTGCTGGGGAGAGGAATATCCTGGGGGTTATCGGTAAAGTGGGGTTGGAAGTTGGGGGAAAGGTTATAGAAGTAAGGAAAAGGCTGAGGAATGTGCTGAGAATAATCGGAGGAAAGCCGGTCATGCCTACCTGTGGCTTGCCTGGAGGAGTATCAAAACAGATTACCGAGGAGGAGAGGAAGACAATTATAGAGGCGGGGGAATATGCGGTGGAGTTTTCTAAATTTGCCCTCACCGTTTTTGATGATATTGTGCTTAAGAATAAAGAATATGTTGACCTCATCGTTGGAGATATCTACAAGCATAGGACATACTATATGGGGATGGTGGATGAGAATAACAAGGTAAACTTCTATGATGGCAAGATAAGAGTGGTTGACCCCAATGGCAAAGAGTTCGCCAAGTTTAGACCTCAGGAATATCTTGACCACATCAGGGAGCATGTTGAGCCCTGGACTTATGTGAGGTTCTCCTACCTCAAGAATATAGGCTGGAAGGGCTTTGTCGATGGGGAAGATAGTGGCGTTTTCAGGGTGGCACCGCTGGCTCGGCTGAATGCATCCGATGGAATGGCGACGCCACTGGCTCAGGAAGCCTATGAAAAATTGTATGAAGTATTGGGTGGGAAGCCGGTTCATAATACCTTGGCTTTCCACTGGGCTCGGCTCGTTGAGGCACTTTACGCCTCGGAGCGGGTGTTGGAGCTTGCCCGTGACCCCGAACTTACCTCCCCTGACATCGTAAACTTACCTACTGAAATTCCCAAAGAGGGGATAGGCGTAGTAGAAGCGCCGAGAGGAACCCTCATCCATCACTACCAGACTGATGACAGAGGAATCCTCACCGGGGTCAATTTGATTGTCGCTACTCAGAATAATTCGGCTTGCATGTGCATGGATATCGAGAAAGCAGCCAAATCTCTTATACACAAAGGAGAGGTTCCCGATGGGATTCTCAATATGATTGAGATGGCATTTAGAGCCTATGACCCCTGTCATGCCTGCGCCACCCATTCACTCCCGGGAAGAATGCCGCTTGAAGTGAATGTGTATGACTCCAGGGGAGATTTAGTAAGGAAATTGAAAAGAGATGGGTGAGGGTATTAGTGTAAAACAATTTGCCCCTCTGTGCAGAATTTTGCGTGGGAGATGAGAAGATGAAACCGATATTGGTAGTAGATGACGAAACTGTTATGAGGGAGTCCCTCCGAGATTGGCTAACCGACGACGGCTACCAAGTAGAGATTGCCCAGGAGGGGGAAGAAGCGTTAAAGACTATCGCTGAGCAGGACTTTGGTATTGTCATCCTTGACCTAAGGCTGCCGGGAAAAGACGGACTTGAGGTACTACGGGAGGCAAGAGCAAAGAGACCACAGCTTAAGGCAATCATTATTACCGCTTATCCTTCAGTGCAGACAGCAGTAGAGGCGATGAGGGAGGGTGCTGTTGATTATTTGCCCAAACCCTTAGACCTTAATGAGCTAGAGAAATTGATCCGTGATACCCTCGGACCGGTTCAAGTAGAGATAAGACCTAAGACTGCCACTAAGCAAGCTATAGCCGAACTGCCCATAGTAGAGGAAGTAACGGCAGAGGAAGAGCGGGCACAGGTTGAGGAAGTGATTGATGAAGCCACCGGGAAAGTATATTTGCCTCCTTGTCAGATAGCTTGTCCTATCGGAGAGCCTATTCAACGAACTAATGCCATGATAGCGCTTCTTCCTTTGGATGCTGAGGAGGCTTACAGCCAGATAATAAAGATAGGTGACGAAATTTATGAGACGAATCCTCTATTCACAGTGTGCAGCTATATTTGCGGGCTTTGTGAAAGAGAGTGTAATTACAAAGACCAGACGGGGGCGATAAGAAGAAAGATGCTCAAACGGTTCCTTACCGATTATTATCTTCCATATATGGAAACCAAGTCCACACCTCCCTACCCTACCAAAGAAAAGGTTGCTGTGATTGGAGGAGGACCCGGGGGATTGATGTGTGCTTACATGCTGAGTAAAAAGGGCTATCAGGTGACCATCCTGGAAAGGAGTCCCCAGTTGGGGGGTGCTCTGAGATACATCCCACAATATCGTCTTCCCACCAATATTATAGATACCACTTTAAATAATCTGGTAAGGATTGCCCATGTTGATGTTAAATTCGGAATAAAAATGGGCAACGGTGGGGAAACGCTGGATGACCTTAAAAATGAAGGTTACCGGGCAATATTTATTGCTACCGGCACTCATTCCCCCAGACCCCTTACTATTGACGGACAGTTAGTAGCGGGAGCAGACCTAGGCGGGGTCGCCTTCGGGTTGCATCTCCTCTCCGAGCTGAACCAGGGGAAGGTCTCTGCTCAGCTCCTTCACCAGCTCTTTCGGGGTAAGAGGGTGATAGTAGTGGGCGGTGGCAATGTGGCATTTGACGTGGCAAGGTCTGTGCGGCGGCTCGATGGAGATGTTTCTCTCATCTGTCTAGAATGTGAAGATAAGTCTTCCAAGGACGGGATTCCGGCCGATGTAGAAGAGATAGAAGGCGCTAAAGAAGAAGGCATAAAAATAAACTATTGCCGAGGTGTAGAAGGGATAATCGGAGAGGGTGGAAAATTTAAGAAAATAAAATGTCCCCGATGCACATCGGTCTTTGATGAAAGCAGATTCAATCCGAAGTTTGACCGAAGTGATACCATCTATCTTGAGGGTGATGTGCTACTGGTCACCATAGGGCAGGGTCCGGAGCGGGCATTCTTCCAGCAGGTGGGCTTACTGGATGGGAGAGGTAGGCTTGACCTCGATCAGCTTACGCTCATGAGTAATCGCAAAGAAGGAGTTTTTATCGGAGGCGATGTGAGGCGGGTAGGTTTTGCCGCTGAGGCGATGAGAGACGGCGTGATAGCAGCAGAGTCATTAGACCGTTACCTGAGGGGTGAGGACCTGAAGGCAGGCAGAGAAAAGCAGTATGAAGAGGCTGCTATCCCCAAGCTTGTGGATTACAAGCCTCAGCCTGAGTTAGAGTGGGTACTGATGGAAGAGAGGCTAAACTTTGAATTGTTTGAAAAAGGTTTCACCCTGGAAGAGGCAGTGGAGGAAGCAAGAAGGTGTCTATGCTGTGGTCCGTGTAAAAGCTGTAAGGGATGTGTGGCGCTGGGGCTTCAGCCCGAGATACCACAAATTGGAGTCAACCAGGATATATGTAGCGGGTGTGGAATCTGCACCGCCGTATGTAGCTATGATGCCGCCAAACTAGAGAAATCTGAGGAAGGGCTGGTAGCAGTCATAGATGAGCTTAAGTGCAAGCGATGTGGAGTATGTGTTAGTGCCTGTCCTGCTGAGGCAGTAACTATCGAAGATAACCTGGCGGAAACCCTGGCTAACGCTTACGCTGCGTTATAAATATAAGGAGGAAGCTGTGAAGGAGAAGGTAGAAGCAGTTTTAGCTCAAATAAGACCCGCCTTACAGGCAGATGGGGGCGATGTCGAGCTGGTAGATGTGAACGAAGGGATGGTTAAGCTAAGGCTCAAAGGCGCCTGTGCTAGCTGTCCTGTGGCAACTATGACCTTGAAGCATGGGATTGAGCGAGTGCTCAAGGCGCAGATTCCTGAGGTCAAGGAAGTGGTCGCCGTTTAACGGTAGCCGTTGAAAGGCGGCATAATGCCTATATATGAGTATATTTGTTCAAATTGCAAACTTAAATTTGAACTGCTCAGAGCAATGAGCCAGTCAAGTGATAGTGCTCTCTGCCCAAGTTGCGGAAGTAATGCTCAGCGAGCGCTTTCACTATTCTCCAGAAGTTCTGAAGGGTCAGCTGCTTCTGAGATAAGTAGCGCATGTAGCACTTGCACTTCCAATACCTGTAGTTCTTGTCCTTTATAAGCATAAGGGAGGGCAAATGAGAAAGCGGAGAATACGTCTTTCCTGTCATTCTTGCGGTAAAGTAGTGGAATGTCCTCCTGAAGCGCCACCCTGCGAGGTGCTCAAAGACTGGCTGACGGTTTCTTACTGGAAAGGTTTGGGCTCTGTTGAGCATTATAACTTCTGCTCCTTCAGTTGCCTTGAGTCTTGGGCGGATGCCCAAGTTCCTAGAGTCCCTGAGGTATTTTTGGAATCCTTTAGAGAAGATAAAACCTGAGAGAAGATAAGCATGAAGGAGGAAGTTCCCTGGCTAAGGTCTGGAAGATGAACACGCTCATCTTGGGAGTTGGCAACTCTATTCTCACCGACGATGGGGTCGGAATCAAAATCGCCCACGAGCTCAAGGAGAGAAATCCTGAATTAGAAGTGACAGAGACAAGCGAAGCCGGAATTGCACTCCTCGACCTTATAGTGGGCTATGATAAGCTCATCATCATCGATTCTATAAAAACCGAAAAAGGGAAACCAGGAGAGCTCTACAAGCTTGAGCTCGAAGCTCTAAAGCCCGCCATGAATCTATCTTCATCTCATGGCATAGATATTGCCACTGCCTACGAGATTGGGAAAAGGCTAGGATATAGGATGCCCAAGTATATTAGCATATATGCTGTGGAGATAAAGGATAATACAACCTTTGGGGAGAAGTGCACCGAAGAGGTGGAGGGAAGGATACCATTCATTGCAGAGCAAATAATGGAGGAGGAAAAGCTGTGACAGATTTTGAGCCTAAGATTATAGTCTTCTGCTGTAACTGGTGTTCGTATGCCGGGGCAGACCTGGCTGGCACTTCAAGATTAAAAATAAAGCCCAATTTCAGGGTAATTCGAACCATGTGTTCAGGAAGGGTAGAGCCTTCCTTTATTTTTCATGCCTTTGCTAGAGGAGCCGATGGGGTGATGATAGCAGGATGTCATCCCGGGGATTGCCACTATAGCAGTGGTAATTATAAGGCAAGGCGCAGGATAATGTTGCTCAAAAAAACGCTCCCACAACTTGGGATAGAATCTGAGAGATTAAGGCTAGAATGGATTTCCGCATCTGAGGGAACAAAATTCCGCAGCACAGTGAACGGGTTTATTGACGAGGTCACAGAGCTTGGTCCCCTTCATTAATTAGACCTCCTTTTAAGGCAAATAATGCTGACCAAAGTAGAGAGATTGGCGAGAATAAGTGTGCGTGGGGTGGTGCAGGGAGTCGGCTTTAGACCCTTTATCTATCGGTTAGCCCAGGAGCACAACTTGAAGGGTTGGGTGCGCAACACTTCGGGCAATGTGGAGGTTGAGGTAGAGGGAGATGAGGAAACCCTGGGCAGTTTCCTGAGTGACCTTGAAGCGAAAGCTCCTCCTATAGCGCGCATTGAAGAAGTTAAAGCTGCCTTCTATCCCCTGAAGGGTTATACCGAGTTCCAGATTTGGGAAAGTCTGAGCCGGGAGGGGCAATACCAGTTGGTGTCGCCGGATATCGCCACCTGTGAGGACTGTAAGGCAGAGATTTTTAGCCCTACCGACCGCCGCTTCCGCTATCCCTTTACTAACTGCACCAATTGCGGTCCTCGATTTACTATCATTGAGGACATCCCTTATGACCGCCCTAAGACTACCATGCGTGAGTTTGAGATGTGCCCCCAGTGTCAGCGGGAATACCATGACCCTCTAGACCGGCGCTTTCATGCCCAGCCCAATGCTTGCCCCCAATGCGGACCCAGCTTAGAGCTGGTTGATGGCAACGGTAGCCCTGTTGACTGCAGTGATGCCATTGAGGCGGCAAGCAACCTGCTAAAAGCGGGGGGAATTTTAGCTGTCAAGGGTTTAGGTGGATTTCAACTTGCTTGTGATGCCACCAACGAGGTGGCGATAAACCTTTTGAGAACCAGGAAAAGGCGTCCCTGCAAACCTTTGGCAGTTATGGTGTCCACTCTGGAAGTTGTTGAAAGGCATTGCTTGGTATCCCCCGAGGAGAGAAAGCTCCTTCAATCCTCCCAGTGCCCCATTGTGCTCCTCAGATGGAAGCATAGCTCATCCAATATCTCCCCTGCCATAGCTCCAAATCTAAACTACCTCGGGGTCATGCTCCCCTATACCCCGTTGCATCACCTTCTATTAAGGGAGACTGGTCTTCCTCTGGTCATGACCAGCGGCAACCTCAGTGAGGAACCTATTGCCAAAGATAATGATGAAGCCTTGACCAGGCTCAAAGGAATTGCCGATTACTTTCTGCTTCATAATCGGGGCATCTACGCCCGTTATGATGATAGCGTCTGTATGGTAGAGGGCGTGCCTCAGGTTATAAGAAGGGCGCGCGGCTATGCCCCGTACCCCATTTTCCTTCCCTTCAGGTCAAAGCAAATTCTCGCTTGCGGGGCTGAGCTGAAGAATACATTTTGTCTTACCAAAGATGAGCATGCTTTCTTAAGCCAGCACATCGGTGATATGGAGAATGAGGAAACTCTAGAGCACTTCGAGAACACTATTGAGCTTTATAAAAAGCTATTTCGCCTTGAACCTGAGATTATAGCCTATGATATGCATCCAGAGTATCTTTCCACCAAGTATGCCCTTCAAGTTGGCTCGGAGCAGGGGTTAGGTCTTATCCCGGTTCAACACCATCATGCCCATATTGTAGGTTGCCTGGTGGAGAATAAGGTCAAAGGACCCGTTATCGGGGTAGCCTTTGATGGCACAGGATACGGCACCGATGGCACCATCTGGGGAGGAGAATTTCTGCTCTGTGACTTTCGCAGCTTCCAAAGGGTAGGGCATCTGGAATGTGTGCCCCTGCCCGGGGGTGAGGCGGCTATAAAGAAGCCCTATCGTATGGCTTTAAGCTATCTCTATTCATTACTGGGGGAAGACTTCTCCTTGGAAGGTCTCTCCATCAGCAGGCTCAATCCCGCCGAACTTGAGATAATAAAACAGCAGCTAAAGCGAAAAGTAAATACTCCTTTGACCTCCAGCGCCGGGAGGCTTTTTGATGCCGTTTCCGCCTTGGTGGGAGTGAAGGGAGAAATAGATTATGAAGCTCAGGCAGCCATTGAGCTGGAGATGCTGGCTCCAGACGAACTACATGAGCTGGAATCAGAATCCTATCCTTTCTCCATTGTTGAGCACCAAGCAGTGAGGGTGGTAAAGCTAGGGGAACTGTTCTCAACAATAGTTCAAGATGTTAAAAATCAGGTTCCTCCTCCCATAATATCGCTTAAATTTCATAACACAATGGCTCAAATAATCGCTGAGATGTGTAAATCCATTGCAAAAGAGGCTGGGATAAATCAAGTGGCGCTAAGTGGGGGTGTTTTTCAAAATCGGTTGCTGCTGAGGTCGGCTACCTCCGCTTTACAAAGAGAAGGCTTCAGTGTGCTTACTCATCATTTAGTGCCCTGTAATGACGGTGGCATTTCCTTGGGGCAGGCGGTGATTGCCAACTTTGGCAGTATTTGAGAGAGTCAAAGAGAGGCGAAGCCTCTCTTATATAACCTATTCCCCCTTCCCCTTCAAGGGGAAGGGGGATAAAGGGGGATGGGGTCATTAGGAGTTAGATATGTGTCTTGCTATACCGGCTCTGATTAAGGTTATAGAGGACAAAGAGGCTGAGGCTGAGATTGGAGGTATAACTCGCAGGATTAGCCTCTGGCTCACCCCGGAAGCTAGGGTGGGGGACTATGTGCTGGTCCATACCGGCTATGCCATAAATATCCTGGATGAAGAAGAAGCCGCGGAAACTTTAAGTCTATTAGAAGAAATAGCAGGGCTGGCTGAGGAGGAAGGTTGAAATTTGTTTCTGAATTTCGGCGCTCTGAACTGGCTGAGGGATTAATCTCCCAGATTCATCGCAAGTCCAGGACTCCAGCACGGTTCATGGAGTTCTGCGGTGGTCATACGGTAACCATCTTTAGATATGGCATCCGCCAGGTTCTACCTAGAACTTTGGACATGGTCTCCGGACCAGGTTGTCCTATTTGTGTTACTGCCAATGCTGACCTGGATAAGGCGATTGCCCTGTCACAAATCCCAGAGGTAATCATCGCCACCTTCGGCGATATGCTAAAAGTCCCCGGGAGCCGCTCTAGCTTACAGGAGGTCAAGGCTGATGGTGCCGATGTGCATACGGTATATTCCACTATGGATGCTCTCAGAATGGCGGAGGAAAATCCTACTAAGTCAGTAGTCTTCCTCGGAATCGGATTTGAGACCACTGCCCCCACTATTGCTGCTTCTATCCTCCAGGCAGAGGAGAAAGGGATAGGGAATTATTATGTCCTTTCCATGCACAAACTCTGCCCGCCGGTGCTCCGAGCTATCCTTGATTCGGGCGAGGTCAAGCTTCACGGGCTGATTTGCCCCGGACATGTAAGCGCCATTATCGGTTCCCACCCCTGGGAATTTATCGCCCGAGATTATGGTATCCCCTGTGTAGTCTCCGGTTTTGAACCCTTGGATATCCTGCAATGCGTCGATATGCTGGTAGACCAGATTGAAAATGGTGAATCTAGGGTTGAAATTGCCTATCGGCGGGGAGTGCACCCTGAGGGCAACCAACAAGCCCTGAGGCTTATGGAGCAGGTATTTGAGCCTTGTCCCACCCAGTGGCGGGGGATAGGCGAGGTTCCCGATAGTGGCTTGAAGTTAAGGAAAAAGTATCAGCACTTTGATGCTGAACTCGCCTTTGATATTGACCCTGGTCCTGCTTACGAGCCAGTGGGCTGCATCTGCGGCGATATCCTGCGTGGGGTTAAAACCCCTGCTGATTGTCAACTCTTTGGCAAAGCATGCACCCCAGAACATCCTGTAGGACCCTGCATGGTCTCTTCAGAGGGCAGTTGCTCTGCCTATTACCTTTATGGAGGAGGTTTTGAAGGATAAAATCCTCTTAGCTCACGGCAGTGGTGGAAAGCTAGCCCACGAGCTGGTGGAGAAAAGCTTTGTTAAAGCCTTCAGCAATCCCTTTTTAGCTAAGCTTGATGACTCAGCCGTTATTGACATCAGCGGAAGGCTGGCTTTCACCACCGATAGCTATGTGGTCAGCCCCATCTTCTTCCCCGGTGGGGATATTGGCAAGCTCGCTGTCTTCGGCACAGTGAACGACTTAGCTATGTCCGGCGCCCGCCCCCTTTATTTAAGCCTTTCTTTTATCATTGAGGAGGGGCTTCCCCAAGATGAGCTGAACCAAATCGTAAACTCTGTTCAGAAGGCGGCTCAGGAGGCGGGGGTGGAAATCGTAACTGGAGACACCAAGGTGGTGAATCGAGGCAGCGCAGATAAGCTCTTTATTAATACCGCCGGTGTGGGCATAATACCGGATGGGGTCGATATCTCTGGCAGCAACGCCAGACCAGGAGACAAGGTGCTTTTAAGCGGAACCATAGGCGACCATGGAATTGCTGTGCTCAGCCAACGGGAGGGCTTGCGCTTTTCCACAAAGCTTGAGAGCGATTGCGCTCCACTTAATAGCTTGGTGGCTGAAATGCTAAATGCCAGTCCAAATATCCATTGCTTACGAGACCCTACCCGAGGGGGGTTGGCTACCAGCCTAAACGAACTGGCAAAGCAGTCAAAGGCAAGTATCAGAATTGAGGAGGAAAAGATTCCAGTGCGGGAAGAGGTTCTTGCCGCCTGCGAGATGCTGGGCTTTGACCCCCTTTATGTAGCCAATGAGGGTAAGCTGGTGGCTATAGTTCCGCTTGAAGACGCTGATAGGGTTCTTAAAGCCATACGGGGGAATAAGTATGGCCAAGATGCGGCTATCATAGGTGAGGTGAGGGCAGAACATCCCGGCCGGGTGGCGATGAAAACCTGTCTGGGGGCTTCCCGAATAGTTGACATGTTAGTTGGAGATTTGCTGCCCAGGATTTGTTAATATGCACGAACTTGCCATAACTCAGAGTATGCTCGACCTTGTCCTGGAACAGGCAGAAAAGGCCGGAGCCAAGGAAGTGGGGAAAATCAACCTGGTCATTGGAGAAATGACCGGGGTTGTTGATGAATGCGTGCAGTTCTACTTCGATTTCCTCAGCAAAGGAACCTCTGCTGAGGGGGCTGCTCTTTCCTTCACCAAGGTTCCGACAACGGCTCGATGTCGGGGCTGCGACAAGGCTTTTGAACTCAAAGAGTTTGATTGGGCTTGCCCCTATTGTCAGGGTAATGATATGGAAATCGTAGCTGGTAAAGAACTTTTTGTAGAAAGCATTGAGGTGGAATAAATGGAAATAAAGGTGGTTAAAGACATTCTTGGTGCTAATGAGCAGATAGCGGAGAGAAACCGACAGTTGCTCGATAGCAAAGGTGTGCTTGCTGTGAACTTGATGTCCTCGCCGGGCGCGGGCAAGACCAGTCTCATTTTGGAAACGATAAAGAGGCTAAAAGGGAAAACCAGGCTCGGTATAATTGAAGGCGATGTGAGTTCAAGCTTGGATGCTGAGGTAATAAGCAAAGAGGGTGTGCCTGTGGTCCAGATAAATACCGGCGGGGGATGTCACCTTGATGCCAATATGACCCATAGTGCTCTGGGCAACGTGCCCCTTCAAGATATTGAATTACTCCTTATCGAGAATGTGGGCAATTTGATTTGCCCTGCGGAGTTTGCTCTCGGCGAGCATAAAAAGGTTTTAATTTCAAGCATTCCAGAAGGGGATGATAAGCCATTCAAGTATCCTTCAATGTTTCATAAAGCGGATGTTGTGCTTATAAATAAGATTGACCTTCTACCATATCTGAAGTTCAATACGGATGCCTTTTCCCAGGCAATCAAAGGGATAAACGAAAGGGCAGAAATTTTCCCAATCTCTTGTGCTACCGGTCAAGGGATTGAGAAATGGGTCTCCTGGCTTCTGACCCAGATGAGCAAGAGACAAAGCTAAAAGCACAGACTTACAGCTTGATTGTACTTCTCTTAAAGTGAGCCGCGGAGGACTCGAATCTCCAACCGGCTGATTAAGAGTCAGCTAATTTTGGGACTAATAAGGTGGATATAGTTGACTTTGTGACCAATAGCGTGTTATATGTTATAATAGAGGCACTTTTTTGAGGAGGACCGTACTACTTACTGTTGGAGACAAATAGAGGTTATGAACGATGGTAAATTGGGAAGTAACGGCAACTAGTATTTATTGTGACGCTGTGGATGAGGATGTCACAATAATGGTCTACAAAGACTGGACTACAAGGTGTACAGGCTATAACAAGTATGTTGAGAATCTTACCAAGGAAGTAGCGACAATGCTCAAAAAGAAAGGTAAGCTGTTGGGTAGACAGTTGAGGTGTGAGGGCCCGCTCGACTATAGGGTAACCGACTATAGAGACAAACTCATGGCTGAGGAGAAGGCCATGGCTGGTTGACAAGAGGTGAGCGTACCCCTAGGAGGCGATGACAAGTGGCAACTGATAATCAGGTAAAATTGCGAATTGAGAATCTCTCCCTTAGCTTTGGCGGAGTTAGAGCCCTTATTGATGTCAGCCTAGATGTTAGGGATAATGAGATTCTAGCTATTATCGGACCAAATGGCGCTGGCAAGACCTGCATCCTCAACTGCATAAGTGGCTTCTATAAACCTCAAAGGGGCGAAATCCACTATAATGGTCAAACAATCACCAGGATGCGTCCAGATAAGGTAGCAGCATTGGGACTGGCTAGAACCTTCCAGAACATCGAGCTATACACCGGTCTCACCACCCAAGATAACCTTATGGCTGCCAGGCATGTCCTTATGAAGCAAAACTTCCTCTCCGGTGCCCTATACTTTGGCTGGGCTCACAAAGAGGAAATTGAACACCGCAAGACGGTGGAGGATATTATTGACTTTCTGGAAATAGAGCCGATTAGAAAGAAGGTAGTTGGTGTTCTCCCCTATGGAATGCGAAAGAGGGTTGAGCTGGGAAGAGCTCTAGCTCTGGAACCGAAAGCCCTGCTCCTTGATGAGCCTATGGCAGGGATGAACCTGGAGGAAAAGGAGGACATCGCCAGGTTCATTATTGATGTATTTGAGGGGCAGGGGGCTACATACCCTAATACACCTGTGCTGAGGGACGGGATTACCTGTATAATTCTCGTCGAGCACGATATGGGAGTGGTTATGGATATAGCTGATAGGATTATTGTCCTCGACTTTGGACGTAAGATTGCTGAAGGCACGCCTGCCGAAATTAAAAGCAATCCCGAGGTTATCAAAGCCTACTTAGGACAGGCAGTATAGGTAGGGACAAACTCTTGACATACTAGATGGTAGCAGTATAATCTGACAACTAAGTGAAGATAATGGACATCAGTAGTGCTTAAGGAGAGATGCGGATGGAAAATGTAGATACGCTACCCAAATTAATTAAGCACAACTACGAAAAATGGGGCGATGGCATAGCCTTGGCTATGAAGAATTTTGGCATCTGGCAGAGATACACCTGGAAGGACTACTATGAAAGGGTAAAATACTTCTCCCTGGGCTTAATAAGCCTCGGGCTGGAACCTGGGGATAGGGTCTGCATTATAGGTGATAATGAACCGGAATGGTTCTGGGGTGAATTTGCCGTTCAGGCAGCAGGGGGAATCGCTACCGGGATATTCGTTGACTCTATCCCCTCTGAGGTAAAGTATATTGCTGCCCACTCCAGCATCAAATTTGCAATAGTTAATGACCAAGAGCAGACGGATAAGTTCCTCGAGATTAAAGATGAACTCCCATCGCTGAAGAAGGTTATCTACTGGGACCCCAAGGGGCTGAGGAACTATGATGACCCTACTATTATCAGCTTCGCCGAGGTAATGGAGCTGGGTAGGGAATATGAGAGGACACACCCCGGTTTATTTGAGCAGAATGTGGAAAAGGGCGAGGGGGAGGATATCGCCTTTATCTACTATACCTCGGGAACTACCGGCTTACCCAAGGGGGCTGCGCTTAGCCACAAAGCCCTAATAAAAACCGCTCAAGGCTTCGTTAGCCGTTATCCGCTCAGCGAGAAGGATGACCTAGTCTCCAACTTCCCAGCGGCCTGGGTGGGAGATAGCTTCTTTGCTACTGTCCCCCATCTGCTGAGCGGGGCAAGGATGAACTTCGCTGAGGAACCAGAAACAATTGCCGAGGACACCAGAGAAGTCGGACCCCACTTTGTTATCTATGGTCCCCGACAATGGGAAGGCCTAGTTAGCGAAATTCAAGTCAAGATAATGGATGCCAATCCCATAAAAAGGTTCGCCTATCACCTATTCCTGCCTGTCGGTTATAAAATTTCCGATTATCACTTTAAGGGGAAAACGCCAAACCTATTTTGGCACGCCCTTTACTGGGTAGCACATTGGCTTCTGTTGCGTCCCCTCAAGGATCGGCTGGGATTGGCTAATGTCAGGTTCGCTGTTACCGGAAGCTCGGTGTTATCTCTGGATACCTTCAGGTTAATACATGCCATAGGCATTGAGCTCAGACAGTGTTATGCGGGGACAGAGGCTGGTTTCATCTCCAGCCATGGTAAAGGAGAAATCAAATTTGAATCGGTGGGACGCCCAGTAATAGGCACTGAGGTCAGAGAAACTGACGAAGGGGAACTCCTTATCAGGAGTGAATGCATGTTCGATGAATACTACAAGGACCAAGAAAAGACGAGGGATGCCTTGGTAGATGGCTGGTTCCATAGCGGGGATGCTGTCCATGTCAACGAGGAAGGACACCTAATATTCCTTGACCGAGTAAAGGACATGGGGGAGCTGGCTACCGGAGCCAAGTATGCCCCCCAATATGTTGAGGGCAGGCTCAGGTTCAGCCCCTATATTAAGGATGCCATGGTTATCGGCGGCAAGGACAAGGACTTTGTCTCAGCTATAGTAAATATAGACTTTACTATGGTGGGCAAGTGGGCGGAAAGAAATCGTGTGCCCTATACCACCTTCGTTGACTTATCCCAGAAAAAAGAGGTGGCTGATTTGGTGCAAAAAGACCTGATTCGGGTAAACGGCTACCTACCAGAGGGGTCAAGGGTTAAAAAATTTGTCCTGCTGCACAAGGAATTTGACCCTGATGAAGCTGAGCTTACCAGAACCAGAAAGCTAAGAAGAGGCTTTGTGGAGGAACGGTATAAGAATTTAATCGATGCTATGTATTCGGATAGGGAAGAGGTAAATGTAGAGGCTCCGGTAACCTATAGAGATGGAAGAAAAGGAGTAGTTACTACTGCTATTAAGGTAAGAACTATTTAGAAGGAGAGTAGTAAGTGGCTGAATTACTTCAATATACCGTAACCGGCGTTACCGTAGGAATGGTTTATGCCCTTATTGGATTGAGTTTTGCCCTGATTTGGAAATCCAGTGGGGTGGCAAACCTGGCTCTGGGCGGGATGGTATTAATCTTCTCCTGGTTCACCTACGGTATGGTGGTTCAGATTGGTTTGCCCTACTGGATTGGTTTACCACTGGTTATCATCTTTGCTCTAGCTGTGGGCTGGTTGATTGAGAGGTTCGCCTTGCGTCCCCTCATCGCCCAGCCTATTTTGTCTCTCATCACGGTAACACTGGGCGTATTCTACTTTTTAGAAGGGCTTGCTATTTTCATCTGGCCGTGGATGGTGGATGCTCTACCTCGCGTCTTCCCCCCAGAGCCATTCCACATTGGTACAGCAGTAGTAGCTCAGGCATATATCTGGGCGGCGGTCGTATCCTTGGTTCTGTTTGGTGTATTAACCCTCTACTTCAGGTATCACAAGATGGGGATTGCCATGAGGGCAACCGCCGATGACCAGTTTGCCGTTCAAGCCTGCGGCATCCCGGTGACCAGGATTTTCTCCACATCATGGATGTTTGCCTGCGTAGTCGCTGCCATCGCCGGCGTTCTTATCTCCTGGATTGGTGGGCTTCACATGGGTTTAGTTGAGGTTGGATTGAAATCGTTCTCAGTGGTCATCCTCGGCGGACTGGATTCCTTCATCGGCTGTATTGTGGCTGGACCAATCATAGGTCTGGCTGAAAACGTGGGCGGCGGATATCTCACCCCCCTGACTTGGGCTGGGCTCAAGGGTGTTATACCATATATTATCATCATAATTGTATTGTTTATTAAGCCCTATGGTCTATTCGGTGAAGTCAGGATAGAAAGGATTTAATATGGGATTACCCTGTGGAACCCACAATTACACTTACGACCAAGATATGGCTATTCTGCGCACCAAGACCCACTGGGCATTACTTATTGCCCTCTTGGTTCTATTGTTCACCTTCCCGTTATATGGGGGGGGATATTGGCTAAGTGTAGCCAATTTGATTGGGATTACCGTAATTGCCGCCATCGGACTAAATATTCTGCTTGGTTACTGTGGGCAATTATCTATCGGTCATGCTGGGTTTATCGCTGTAGGCGCCTTTACCTCTGCCATTCTAACCAATGTGCTTGGGCTTCCCTTCCTGGTGGGACTAATCGCTGCTGGATTGATGGCTGGATTCATCGGGCTTATCTTTGGTATCCCCTCGTTGAAGGTTAAAGGCTTTTATCTGGCAATCGCCACCATTGCTGCCCAGTTTATCATTATCTGGGTCATCAACCACCTAGAGATAACTGGGGGATTTGTTGGAATAGCAGTTCCATATGCCTCCATTGGCGGACTTGTCTTTGATAGCGAGGCCAGCATGTTCTATCTCATCATGGTAATTGTCGTCATGTGCACCTTCTTTGCCAAGAACCTGGCAAGGACAAGGGTAGGTAGAGCCTTTGTCGCCATCAGGGATAATGACCTGGCGGCTAAGGTAATGGGGATTAACCTGTTTTACTACAAGCTCCTCGCCTTCTTCATCGGCTGTTTCTTCGCCGGGATTGCTGGCTCATTAATGGCTCACTGGATTGGCTTTATGAACGCCGAGCAGTTTTCCCTTATGGAATCTATACTGTATATCGGCATGATAATTATCGGTGGTCTGGGCACCGCTCTCGGTCCCATCCTGGGGGTAATCTTTATCCGCCTTATGCAACAGGGGATGATATTCGTAGCCCCAACCATTGAGGCTGCTTTTCCAGCGTTACCCGCCGGATTTGCCACTGGTATTGCTCCAATGCTATTTGGTCTGATAATTATCCTGTTTCTGATACTTGAGCCACGGGGAATAGCACACCGCTGGATGCTGTTTAAGGCAGCCTACAGGCTGTGGCCTTTCTCATACTAATTTAAAAAGGAGGCATAGCGAAATGTAGTGCTTCATAGAGAACAGGCAGATTAAACCCCAAAACCTTTAAGGAGGTAAAAATGAAAGGCAAAAGATTTTTGATGGTAGTGGGTGTGCTGTTTCTGGCATTGACGGTGGCAGCGCTGCCATTTGTGGGTGCCTGTGCTGCTAAACCTGCCGCTGGTCCCACTCTAAAGTATGGCATGAGTATCTGTGTCACCGGTGTCGCCGCCGAGAAGGGGACTCCTATGGCGCATGGTAAGCTGGACTGCGTAAAATATATTAATGAGGAGCTTGGTGGCGTTAACGGTTATCCCATAGAGGCAATATGGTATGACAATGCCTATGATGCCGCTAGGGCAGCCGTCATCGTTAAGAAAATAATGGATGAGGGGGCATTGTTCTTCACCACCAACTCATCCAAGATGATGTCCTGTTCTATGGAGATTGCCAATAGGGATGGCTTCCCCGGCATAGCTTCCTTCAGCTCACCGGTATGCACCAATCCCCCAAAGCACATCTATGCCCAGATGCCAGACTATGGCGATGACTGGGCAGCCTTTGCCAACTACTATATGGAGAACATCTGGGAGGGACCGGGAAAACCCAAGATGGCACTACACCTGCTCAATAACCCCACCGGCTACGGAGCACGGGATGCGGCTCTTTGTCTGGCTGATGAGTTAGGAATTGAGCTACTTCCTGAAGAAGAGCACGCTGCAGATACTATATCCGAGATGGAGAGCATGACCCGAATTAAGGCTCTGGAGCCAGATGTCCTGTTTATCTCCAGCACCCCGGCACCTACCGCAGTGGTCATCAAGAATGCCTATGAGCTGGGGATGTATCCCGGTATAGTCATTGGTTGTGCCCATGCCAGCTACACCAAGGCTCTGGTTGACATCGCCGGGGCTGATATCGTTGAGGGTGTTTATGGCGTATATGGTACCGTAGAATGGGGCGATGATGTGCCAGGTATGGCCAAGATGATGGCATACTGCGAGAGATACCACCCTCAGGATGCTGAGAATATGGACTATATGTTCTCCTGGGCAGAGGCTCTGATTGGTGCCGAGATTCTGAGGCTGGCACTAGAAAACTGTGGCTACGAAGCGATAGCCTGGGGTGATGCTGCCGCCTGGGAGTGCGTGGAGAAGAACGGCATCCAGAAGCTGGACTATGATGTTTTGGGTCTTCAAAGCCCGGTAAAATACACCCCAGGAGACAACAGGCTGGCTAAGTCAGTCAGGGTCTTCCAGATAATAGATGGTACGATTACCGCTATAAGCGACTGGATTGTGGCGCCACGAGTACCATTCGAGCAGTACCCTGACCTGTTCCCATGGGCTGTTCCTTGAATAAATAACAATGTGTAGGAGTCCTCGCCTTAGGGCGGGGGCTCCTGCCGGGGGTTAAATATGCTTAGGCTGAATAACATTGAGGTTACCTACCTCAACGTTATCCGGGTATTGCATGGTGTGTCTATGGAAATCCCGGAAGGCGGAATCATTGCGCTACTGGGGGCTAACGGTGCCGGTAAAACTACCACCCTCAAGGCAATATCCGGTCTTTTACACGTTGAGGAGGGTGAGGTAACCGATGGCAGCATTGAGTGGAACGGAGAGCGAATAGATAGAAAGCCTGCCCAGGACATAGCTAAGCTGGGTATTATTCAAGCCCTGGAGGGGCGAAGGGTCTTCGGACATCTGACCACCGAAGAAAACCTGATGGTCGGCGCTCATTATCGCACCGACCGGGCAGCAATCAAGAGAGACCTGGAGATGGTCTATGACTACTTTCCTGCGCTCAAGCACGTTCGCCATAACACAGGCGGCTACCTCTCCGGAGGCGAGCAACAGATGCTGGTGATAGGACGAGCCATGATGTCAGCCCCCAAGCTGATGATGCTGGATGAGCCATCACTGGGGCTGGCACCGATGCTGGTGGAAGAAATATACGATATCATAAACCGGTTTAACACCGAGCAAAAAACCTCCGTTCTCCTCGTGGAGCAGAATGTGAGGATTGCCCTTACTATTGCTCATTATGGCTATGTTATGGAAAATGGTCGGGCGGTTCTTGATGGTCCTGCCGAAAAGCTGAGAGATAACGAGGATGTGAAGGAGTTTTATATGGGGCTATCAGCAGTAGGGGCTAAGAAGAGCTACCGTGAGGTAAAGCACTATAAGAGACGAAAGAGGTGGCTGTGATGCCAGAAACCAAGCGAGGCGATTTTTTTGATGACCTGGAAATAATGCCCCCTGAGAAAAGGGGGGGATATCTCGACCAGAAGCTAGCTGAGACTATTGATTATGCCTACCACAATGCCCCATCGGCAAAGGAAATCCTGGATAGGGCAGGGGTTAGCCCATCTCAGATTCGCAATATAAAAGACCTGGAAAAGCTCCCCATCACTAGGAAGACCGAGCTGATAGAGCTACAAAAATCAAAACCACCATACGGTGGCTTTTTAACTATCCCTGCTGAGGAGGTTGACCGTATATTCATCTCACCGGGTCCTGTTTATGAGCCACTGCATGCTGAAAATATTAAGTGGTTTGCCAAATCATTCTATGCCGCCGGGTTCAGAAAGGGAGACATAGTGATAAACTCGTTCACCTATCACATGTCTCCTGCCGGCATCCTGTTTCATGAAGCCATAAGGGATTGCGGAGCGACACCCATAGCTATGGGTGTGGGAAACACAGAAATTCAGGTTCAGACCATGCACGATTTGCAGGTTACTGGATTTGTTGGGACACCCAGCTTTCTGATGACCATCATCAAACGGGCTGAAGAGATGGGTTACGACTTCCGCCGCGATTTCGCCGTCCGCAAGGCATGGTTTACCGGTGAAATGCTCCCCCCATCGTTAAGGAAAAGCCTTGAGGAAGATTACGGGATTTCTACAGCACAAGCCTACGCTGTTACCGAGCCCGGTGGTTGCTTTGCCTACGAATGCAGTCAGAAATCAGGCATGCACTTTATGGATGAATATGTAATAGAAATAGTCGACCCCGAGACAGGAAAACAGCTAGGACCTGGAGAGATTGGCGAAATAGTGGTAACCCCGCTCCTTAATAAGACCTGGGGGCTAATCCGCTTCGGTACCGGCGATATGTCTTACTATACCACCGACCCTTGTCCCTGTGGGCGGACATCAAACCGACTACTTGGTATTGTCGGCAGGGCTGGTGATGCCATTAAAGTGAGGGGCATGTTTGTGGTTACCAAACAAGCCGAAGCTGTATTCTCAAGCTTTGACCAAATTTCAACATTTCAGATAGTGGTGGGGCGCAAGGGAGAGCGAGATGAGATGGCCTTTAAGATTGAACTAAAGGACGAAGCTATAGATAAAAGCCAACTGGCTGATGATTTGAACCAAAAGTTCCAAGATGTATGCCGAGTTAAAGCAGATAAGATTGAGTTTGTAGCTAAGGGAACTATCCCAGAGGAGCACAAGGCAATTCTGGATGAAAGAACCTGGGAGTAAGAATATCACTGTCCGTGCCTGCTTGACCATCGTCGGTTTACTGCTGCCGAATGACCAAGCTGTTTACTAAGCTACTGTGTTGTTCCTGAAGTGTTTCAGCCCCATGTCGGGCAAAAGGTCATTAGATAGAAACTTATTTGCTATATTTGTTTCTTAACGCGGTCTTAAGTACCTTGCCACTGGGAGTCTTGGACAGGCTATCGACTATATCTACCGACTTGGGCACCTTATACAGGTCGATCTTACCTGAGCACCAGCTGATTATTTCCTGTTCGGTAGCTTCTTCTCCTGTCCTCAGCACTACGACCGCTTTCACTGCCTCACCCAGCTCTCTATCGGGAACCCCTATGACTGCGACTTCGGAGATAGCAGGATGCAAAGAGATGAGGTTCTCTATCTCCGGCGAATATACTGCTTTGCCTCCGCTGGTGATTACGTCCTTCTTCCTCCCAGTGATATAATAATAGCCCTCCTCATCCTTTATCGCCAGGTCACCAGTATGCAGATAGCCACCCTCCAGCGTCTTGGCGGTGGCTTCAGGCATATTCCAGTAGCCCTTCATTATATTATCGCCCCTGGCTAATATCTCCCCCACCTGCCCCGGGGCACAGTCGCTGCCCTTTTCGTTAACCAGCCTGACCTCAACATTAAGCACTTCTTTGCCGCAAGAACCCTTTCTTTTCACCTTCTCCCACGGTCCTTCCATCAATGGCGGCATGATAACTGCTGGTCCGCCCTCAGTTAGGGCAAAAACCTGAATGATTATGTCGCCAAAAATCTCATGCAGCCGCTGCTCTAACCCTTCAGGCAAAGGCGCACCGGAATATATCATTATTCGCATGCTGCTAACATCATACTTATCAATGTCGGGGTAATTAGCTATGGGAACTATCATCGGTGGCACAAAGCACATAGTGGTCACCTTCTCCCGCTCAATTGTCTCCAGAACCAGCTTGGGGTCACGAGCATCCATCAACACAGTGGTGTTGCCCATATAGAAATGACACCTCATATGCCACAGAGCACCGATATGAAAAAGGGGCAGAATAACCAGGTGGACATCGCTCTGGTTTATTGGAAAACAAGTCAGAATGGTATTGGCCGAGTCCACAATCTGACTCTTATGGCTCAGCATCACCCCCTTGGGTGGGCCAGTAGTTCCGCTGGTATAAAGCAGCCAGGCGATATCATCCTCATCTACAGCTACCTCAGGCTCGTCTGCGGGGTAGTCGGAGACCAGTCTCTCATAGCTCTCCGCCCCCGCTGCCTCGCCAATAACAATGTAATTTTTAACCGATTTCAACCCAGGGCGCAGAGAATTGACGGTGTCCACATAGTTCTGGCCAAAGATAATGGTATTTGCCCCGGAGTCATTGGCAATATAGGTCATCCCCTCTGCATCAAGGGAATTATTAATTGGCACGATGACCATGCCACCCTTAGAGGTGGCAAAATACACCTCCACATACTGGGAGCAGTTGTCAGCCAGGATGGCTACCCTATCCCCCTGTTCAACCCCGATTCCCAGCAGTGCCTTTGCCAGACAGTTCACCCGATGATTAAGCTGGGAATAGCTAAGTCTGGTGTTCCTAAAAACCAGAGCCGTCTTATCGGGAAACTTCATGGCATTGAGCCGGATAATATCTCCTAACACCATCGCAAATACCTCCGTGCTGAAATTATTCAACTGTAATTATATCTCAACTATTGGCGAAAGTGAAGAGGGGCTGGAAGCCCAAACGAGAGTCCAGAATGTCTAACATTGCACAAACGCTTGATTTGTGCAGCCGCAGAGGTCAAAAAAAGAGGGTCAAGATGAAGTCTTGACCCTCTAGTTACTTAGTTTATTACTAGAAATGGAATAATGCTGGTTGTTCCTCTTTCCTCCGCTCTGCCTCTTCGCTCGGTCTCGGTCGAGCCTTACCGTAGTCCTCATGTGTGCGAGGGGCACGCCCCTCAGCTTGGAGGGAAAACAAAAATCCCTCCACCAAATCTTGTAGCCCGATTGACTTACCATTCCGTTTCACTCTTCATTGCGGTCGGCCCATAATTTCTTATTTTGTTTAGTCAGCTGGTTACTTTCAGATTTGCTCCAGCTTTGAGACTTCGACCAAGTCAGTTGCTTACCCAGCTTTGTGGTGAGCCGCACAGGACTCGAACCTGTAACCGGCTGATTAAGAGTCAGTGACTGTGGAGGCAGATACCGAATGTGGTAAAAAGGCACGAATGAGACGCTGATTCCGAATAGACACGCTGATTAGCTCACCTTGTGGTCCCGTAAGCACTTAAGGAGGTGAGCTTTATTATGGCTACAAGACAATCGAAGAAGAGAACGAAGAAAAGGGGGTCAAAGCAGCTAGTGCAGCTAGAAAGAACTTTGGAGTATCCGCTCCTTGCACAAACGTGTAAAGAAATCTCAAATCAGGATGTCGGATTTGACAACCCCGCTGCTATACTAGAGGTAAAGGGAAGACAAATATCGTCTCCCGTCTTCCCTCGGGCACGATATAACCTCAGGTGGGAAGACTTGGAAAAGCTGACAATACCCTTGGACAAACTAATCGAGCACTACACCATCGATCTGAGAAGCCAGAATAAAAGCGACAGGACGGTGGCGTGGTACACTGCCAACCTGCGAAGCTACGAGAGATGGCTCAGAAAGCACAGGCGGCCTGCTTTGCTCAGTGATATCAATATCGATACAGTTCGCCTGTACGTGCTTTACCTTCAGGATGAGCATCCCAAATACGATGGGCATCCTTACACTCCAAGTCGGGGGGACCGGCTGTCGGACTACTCGGTTCAAGGTCATGTGAGGACGCTGAGAGCCTTTTCCTCCTGGCTGCAAAGGGAGGGATATCTAGAGGAGAATGTTTTATCGCGCCTGAGAGTTCCGAAGGCGATCAAGGAGGAGATCGTGCCGTTGACGCCAGAAGAAATAGGCCGCATCCTTTCCTGCTTGAGCCCCAACACGGCAACGGGGTGCAGGAGCTACGCCATTGTTTACCTGATGCTGGACGCAGGCCTCAGGGTGGGCGAAGTAGTTAGCCTCAAAATGGACAATGTAGACCTAGACCAAGGTCAGCTCCTAGTGACTGGGAAGGGGAACAAGCAGAGAGCGGTCCCTATCGGTAGCAATGCGCAGAAGTATCTCCAGCGGTACATTTACCATTTCAGGCCCGACCCAATTCTCGCCGAACAGGACAATGTTTTTCTGACGTCGGACGGAAAGGCCTTAAGTGACAACAGTCTGAGGCTCACCTTTACGAGGCTCAAGGTGAAGACCGGTATCAAGAGGGTGCATGCCCATCTGCTCCGGCACACCTTTGCCACATATTACCTTCGGAATGGCGGAGACCTCCTATCCCTCCAGAAAATACTAGGCCACACTTCCTTGGAAATGGTCAGGATCTACTCCCACTTAGCCGAAGCAGATGTCAAGGCCAAGCACCGCCTATACTCTCCTATGGACAGACTAGAGCTTAAGAGACCGCAAAGCGATGTTCGTAGACTGTCAAGAGGTAAGCCAGCATGATACAATAAATAAGGGTCAAAGACCGTGGAAGATTATAAGCAGTGCCATAACGTCATAGTTCGCCTTAAGACCGCTTTGGGAGCCAGTGATACCTGCGCCTCTCTTCAAGATGCGAAGTTCGCCTTTCTCGATGCAGCCGATATCCTAGCTCCACCCGATGTACGCCGCATTGCAAGCGAGCCTGTCCAAGGCCACCCTACGGAGAAGCCTGGAGCGCTGGGCCCCCAACATCGGTTAGGGATGGCCTGCTTGTGCCAGGGGTGTGCTGAAATCTGCGATTTCCTGATCTGTATGGCACGGGATGATGAGGCCTTCAAGAGGCTCCGGTTCCCTGTGGTTCTTCTCGAGGAGGGAAGGGCCTTAATATCCAGACTATGGCCTCCTGAATACCTGGAGAGTGTCATGGCTGACATAAACGAGACGGTGCCTCCCCAATATGCTGCCCAGGCTGAGTTCATTCATCTTCTTCTAGACTTGGTTACTGGCTTCTCAAGAAAACTACTACTGCCTGTTCTAGATACATGGAAATTTTACTTGCTGTTTGAAAGTGCCTTTACGCAGATAAGGGACTACATGGCAACGGAACCACTTGCAAGAGACATACTGCAGGCTGCTAAGCAGCGTGATACCAGAAGGATCGCCTCTCTTGTCTCTCAGGCAGACACGACTGACCCTCACATCGCTGGCGTCCTCAGCGTCTTGGCTTTCTCCCTGCGTTTCTGCAGGACATCTATTGCCGGGGATGTCCTGTTGTATTTATGCCACAGCCTAGCTTTCCGAACCGTCGGTCGCGCGTTACAGCCCCGCTATTACGAGTTGGCGGGAGGCAGCAGCGCACTGGATGAGATTGCTCAGTCCCGAGTGGACAAACATGTGCTTGAGAAAATTGAATATAGCCTCCCCTTTGACTTTAGAAAGACGGAGGAAGACCTTACGCAATTTATTGACCAATTGTGCTCCGCTTTGGTACAGCGGCAAGACTTTGAGATTCGCCTGTTGAAGACAAGGGAGGGAATTTTTAACAAGTGCCAGCCCCTCTCGCTTGATGTTAGTGTGGAAGACAGGGATGGTGAAGTCGAGCCGCTTTCTGAAATGCTACCTGCGCCTGCTGACTTGGACGAGGCAATGCCACAGCTCCTAGAGATTTTGGAGAAGCTCGACCCCCAGGATGCTGAGTTGTACAAAGAGCGTTTCCTGGAAGGCAAATCTCTTGAACAGATAGCTGTAGAGCGGGGATGGACGTACGACCGGATGCAGAAAAGGATTGAACGCCTTATGAAGGGTATCCTAAACAAGATGTCGGATTAGTTTGTCGGCGTTGACAAAATACCCGCTAACATAAGGGTAGAGGGAGAAAAACCTCTACCCTTATTCTTTGTCGGAGATGAATCGTTGGCAAAGCCAATATGTTGGGTTGAATTACGCTATGGGTGGGGGCTAAAGGGCATCCCCATCGCCCAAACCGCCAGCTCAGAACTGCTAAAACAGCTAAAGGAAATCCTCCTTGCAGAAGCTGAGCGGCGTGCTCAAATAAGCCGGAAGGTTGACCCTGTTCTCGGCTTCATTGAAGAGCAAGAACTGGAGAAGCTGCGCCGAATTCTTAGAGTTGTTATTCCTGATAATGGTGAAAACAATGCGAATGCCTGAGCAATAGAGAGGATTAACAATGGATAGCGATGCCAGTGGGAGTGGACAAATACCGGGCTTATTGCCGCATCATCTTGATGACCTTGGGTGCTTACCTGGGAGGCCTTGGTCTGCTAATGCCGACTACTTGGTCAGGTGTGTTACCCGGTCACAACAGTGGTCACAATGACGGTCATATGGTCACGAGCTCGGTCATAAGCTCAGTCAAAAGGGCGGTCAAAAGGGCGGTCAAATAGTCAAGTACTGAACCAATCATGCCCCTGCCGCGGGCCTGCCAAGGACAGGTAAGTATAGGACGACCCCATTGGTGAAAGGGGCAAGAAAGGGGTGATAAATGAAGGAACTTACCGAAATTAAGAAGATAGAGATTCTAAGATTATTTCTTGAAGGTTACTCCTACGACGAAATCGCAACCAAAAGTGATGTGGCCAAGGGAAGCGTTGTGAACGTGGTGACCGATTTTAAGAACGGCCGCTTTCCCACCTTTACTGACGCCACCGACATGGTGGATGTCCTGCGTGAGCTTTCGGTCGAGCTGAGGAAGAAAGGCGTCGGGGTATCAGAGGCCCTGCTTGGTATTGCCTTCTTCTCTAGGCTGAGCGAGATAGGATTAACACCGGACAAGGTCTGGCTCTGGGCCGATATGTGCCGAGAGATATCGCCTGCTGAAGCACCTGTTGAGCAATTTACCGCCGCAGCTCTTGAGGTGTTCCGGCTCACCCGGGAGACAGGGGAATCATATGACTCTGTGGTAGCCAAGTGGTCTAAGCTACGTGCCGAGTCGGAGAGCCTGGGTCAGGAGGTAGAAAATCTCAGCTTGGAAAAGAAGGAATTGGAAACAACCCAGGCTGCTCTCACTGAGAAGTGCCACAAGCTGAAGGAAGAGAAGGATGGTCTCGACAGGGATATAGAGGAGCTGTCCACCAGATGTGAGGCGCTGAAGAAAGAGACCAGTCAACTGGAGGCAAGCCGACAGTTACTGAATAAAGAGGTAACGGAGTTGGACGATAAGGTCATGGCCCTGCGGCCGGAGATGGAAGCACTCGAAGGGCTTGGCTTTGGCAAGGGCGAACTGGAGACATTAAGGGTCAAGTTAGAGGAAATAGCTTCGAGCCAAAGTCTTACGCCAAAGGTGCTCACGACAAAGTTTTTCCAGGATCTGGTCGAATATGAAACGGTGGTTTCCTTTCAGAAAAGGAGAGAGGAGCTAGAGGGAGAGGTAGCCAGCCTTCGGTCACAAAAAGAATCTCTGGAGCACGTCATGTCCAGGTTAAGACTGCCACCTGAGGAAGTAGAGGAGGCGGTTAAGTCCCTGGTCTCCCTGAAGAAGAAAGGAATCGCGCTTTCAATTGTTGCCTCTTACTGCCGGGTTCTGTCTAAGTCCAGTTTGGAACCCAGTGAGCTTGAACGTGAAGTGACTGAGCTGGGTGGGCTGAAAAAAACCATTGATACTGTGACACAAGCTGTGAAACAGCTTCAAGCGGAAGCCGCCCAGCGAACCAGAGTTGTGGACGCACTCCGTGCCGAGGAAGCAACCATAAAGGACACCATCAAGGAGCTTACCCAATGGGGGCAGAAAGTGATGAAGGAGGCTCAGGGCAAGGCTCTAACTACGGTGAAACAAGCAACAGAAAAGATGGCAAAAGACTTGAGGCAATGGGGTGATAAAAGGGCAGAGCTTGGGGTGTACCTGGATGATCTGAAGCGGGCACGCTACTTCACCAGACTTCCTCTCAGTAACGAGGCACTCGACAGCTATATTGAAGACATAAGTCCCTTAGTAGTTAGCCAAGGGCTACAAATAGTCCTCTTTTGGTGCGTGAGGAAGTTTAATCCCAAACTGAGGCCGCCCAAATGGATAACGCGGAAATACTACAGTATCGGCGAGTATATGGATGTTGAACTGGTAGACCTGATCCGGTGGTGCCTAGAGGCATTCGCCGAGGAGGTAAAAGGCAATGAAGGACGAGCTTAAGGCCATGGAGGCATATTTGAAGGAACTCGGCGCTCTCAAGAGGTACGATGAGGTCAAGAGGTTAACCCAAGAGGTATCAGAGCTCAAAGCTAGACTTTCCGAGACTAGTGGTGAAAGAGACAGGCTCGAGAGTGAAGTCCTTGACAACAAGAAGGCTAAAGAGGAGGCGCGTCAGCTCAGGCAAGCTCTAGACCAGGCGCAGGAGGAGCTATCCATTTTGAAGGAAGCTAAAGCTATCTTAGAGAAAGGAACGATAACTCTTGAAGAGGCAGCCCGTGAGTTCATCAGGGCTAGAGAAGAAGAGGTCAGAGTCAGAGTAGAGAGGGAGTTCGAAGAGTTAAAGAAAGACTTCGAGGCCAAAGCACTCCAGCTAATTTATCAGAGGCTCCTCGCCATCCTCAAAAAGCCTGAGTGGCCAGTGGAGATAGCACAGGTGATAGAGGAGCAGGCAGAAGAGAAGGCGCAGAGCAGGCTTGATGATGAGTTTCAGCGCAGGGTTAATGAGGAGTCCTTGGGCAGGCTTCAGCAGCTCAAATTGACAGAGTGGCAACCGTTCGTCGAGGAAGAGGCATCACATCTTGTCTCTAGTCTTAGAGCTCTGGCCCGAGAGCTTGAAGGAACGTGGCGGTTTATCTGCGACCGATGCCAGACGAGAGTCAGTGTGGATATTGGCCCAAGGCAAATCGCCGCCATGCTCAAAGGGCAACAGATCGCGGAATGCCCGCACTGTACCGATTTCAATCTGCCGCCGGGGCCACCCATTGCACCTCACAAGATTGAGGGGTCAACCCTTGAAAACATGCTTCAGGCATATTTGGATAAGAAAGGTCCGCCGGGTAAGACTGCTGCCGAGGGAACATGACCAAAGAATGTGGTTAACGCTTTAGGGCATGGTCGTTTAAGGAGACACTCCCCCCATCAACAAGGTAAAAGGCTAGTAGCGAATGAAAGCATATCTTGAGTTAAGTGAGCTGAGACAATTGGAAGCTCAGGCTACGTGCCTGAGAGACAGACTTCTCGTGCGTCTACTGGCAAGACTCGGCTGCCGTATCTCTGAGACCCTGGCTTTGAGAGTAGAAGATATTGACTTTGATGCCGGCACAGTAACCATCCTACACCTCAAAAGTCGCGTCAGCACCTATTGCCCAAGGTGCGGGGCCAGGTTGGGCAAAACACACAAATTCTGCCCCGGCTGTGGCGACAAGGTGGACAAAGCAGCCATCAGAGAAGAGGTGCGCCGCAGAACGAGGACTCTGCCTATCGACAGCGATTCCCTGAAGATGCTGGCTGACTTCATTAGAAGGGATAGGACAAAAGGTTTCATCTTTCGGATTAACAGGCATCGTGCGTGGCAGGTAGTCAAGGAGTGTGCTGAGAAGGCTGGACTACCAGATTTGGTTAATCCGGAGACAGGTAAGGTGCATGGTGTGAGTCCGCATCGGCTGCGTGATAGCTTTGCTGTTCACGCGGTAAAGCTTGACGATTCTGGCGACGGGCTAAGACTTCTACAGGAGCAACTTGGTCATGTCAGCATCAGCACAACAATGCGCTACCGGAAGGTTGCCGGCAAAGAGCTAAAGGAGTGGTACCAAAGGCTATGGGAGGGGGAACACAGTGGTTGAACCCCTGAGGCCAACAAGGGGTGGCTTCCTTAGACCATTTGGTTGCGGCTGGTTTATTAGGGAGTTTCTGCTGGGCCACGGCCCAAACGGGTCACCGAAGATAGACCCAGAGGTCGGTGCTCCTCAGGCTGACATCTTTCACCACTACAAGATGGGACTGATGAAAGCCACTGCACTGGATAGAGCAACGAGAGTGGAGGAGAAAAGAGCCCGGCGGGAAAGACGGTCAATCAACCCTGACAACATTGAGAGGGTTGCCGGAAGATATCTAGCTCGTATGCCCTACAAAGCTCAGGGCTGCCGTTCCCATAGTTTTGTCGTCTACTTCTCAAATCTTCAGAGGTTAGGCTGGGTGGAGTTTACTGGCAAGGAAGAGCCATCAGCCTTTCAAGACCATTATCCGCCGGGCCCGCCCCGAAGGTATTTCCGCCTCACCGATGCTGGTAAAGCAGCGTCTGAGGCAGCTTGGGCGAATCCCCTCTTTGCCCTTTACGGGAGAAGCTAGGGGCGGAGCTGGCGGGCTCGGCAGAGCAAGCCACAAGCCTCATCCGTCAAAATTCCTCTTTTTCTATATCCTGAATTTTTCATGAAAATATAGGTTCATTCTTTAATTTAACAATAGTTCCTTTTGTTCAATAATCAAATACTGGACTAAACGGTTTTTTCAAAAGGCTCTTTTGTAAAGCATAATGATTGTAGCAGATATGATGTTTTGAGTAAATCTAATTCTGCTAGCACCTTAACAATTGAATATAGCCAAAGCTGGACGCTTGCCTTGTAGGAAGGGGGATAGCTATGAGGCAAAGCGAATTGACCGCAGAGATAAAGGCACAAGCCGAGCAATCCTATAACCAGCTAGCTGGCAAGTGGCGGGACTGGTTAGAGGTAGCCCGACGGTTTGAGCACAAGGTAGAGGCACAGGATAGGCTAGACTTAAGGCATACCATTATACTAGCCTTTGCCGACCAGCAAGCCCGTAATGAGAGACTAGGTAAGCCCGACCTCTCATTATACGGTATGCTACGGATTGCCTCTCATTGTGTAGCCGACTACTGGAGAGAGCAAGCCAAGCACCAAGTCAAGGTTTGTATCTATAGCGGATTGCCTACCGAGCCTCATTGTGCTAGCTGTAGGCACAATCAGCATAAGCCTTGCCCATACCTAGCCTTAAGACCAGTCCAGAGCCTCAATACCGAGATAGCGGATGCAGAGGGTAACACGGTAAGGCTGATAGACACCCTAGCCGATGACAGCATTGATATTGAGGCTTGGGCAGAGCGTAGCACTTGGGAGCTAGGTTACCCAAAGAGGCTAGTCGCTATCGCTCATAAGATAGACAATGGCAAAACTCTATCAGGCTACGAGAGGCTTTACCTATACCGTTATCGGCATAAACACCAAAAAGGACTGTTTTAATGATAACGAATTACCCCTCTTAATCGCTTGTATTAGTGGGACTACCGATTACGCCAGCGGGTTGCGGGTAATCAGCGGTTACTACTAGGTGAAGCCGACAGCCTTGCCCACTGTCGGATAGCCAAAAGGGGGTTTTGTGGAACAACTGAATATCGTGGGCAAGCGTTCAGGCGATGGCTTTGTCGCTCATAAGGCTATGCTGGTGAGTGCCCTATCAAGGGCGTTAGCCGATAGAGTAACACTTCTGGACTTCACTCTTGGGCGTAGAGGCTTACTCGGATACCTTAAGGCTTTGGGGGGGTCTAATATAGTCAAGGTTACCCCCGATAACAAGAGGCTTAAGGTTATCTGCGGAGCTAATACCAGCTTGATAGCCGATAGTGAGTGGATAGGCGAGAAAACGCCTTTGACCCTTTGCGATGTTAGGGTTAGCCCTAGTAATACCGTCAACCCCAATGTCGGGGGTATAGAGCTAGCCGATGCACTGGCTAGAGTTTTACCGTTTACAGCCAAAGATGATGAGGCTAGACCAGTTCTAGCTTGTGTCAACTTTGTTGCCAAAGACGGTAAATTGACTCTAGTTGGTGCTGATGGTTTTAGGCTAGCGATAATTGCCCTTGACTATGATGAAGAAGGGCAAGCCCTGATAAACCGTGATGAGCTTCGGGGTATAGCTAGTGCTCTTAAGGTAGCAAAACGGGCAAGGGTTAGCTTTGAGGCTGGTGGTGAAACCATTGGCGGTTACAGCCTCATTATAGACACCGAGCTAATCCGCTATAAGTGGGTTAGCGTCAATGCCGACTATCCCGACTATGAGAAGCTAATCCCGACCGAGTTTAGCACTACAGCCCACTTTGACACCCTAGAGGCAATCAAAGCGGTCAACTCACTGAAAGCCATATCGGATAACCCCAAAGCCTATCCGATAGACTTGACTATTGGCGATAGTAAGATAGTCTTGGCTAATCCCGATGATAAGGGGCAAACCGAGCTAACAGCCGACACCGATGGTCAAGGTAAGGTAAGGGTTGATGGTCAATACCTTGCCGAAGCTCTTAAGGCTTGCGGGGGTATGGTAGAGTTTTCTCTTACCAATGCCTATAGCCCGATGCTCTTTAGTGTTGACGGTTATAAACTGGTAGTAATGCCAATGCTAACCAACGAGGCTAACGAGCAAGCCACTGCCGATAGAGAGGCAAAGGCAAAGGTTAAAACCGAGCAAGCCGAGAAGCCTACCGAGCCAGTAGCAGAGCCAGTAGCCAAGCCAGAGGCTACCAAGCCAAAGGCAAAGCGTAGCCGAGCTAAACAAGCGGTTACAGCCTGATATAACGCTTATAGCCCAAACAGAACAGCCACGACAAAGAGGCGGGGTAACACCCGTCTTTTTGTCTTTTTGGGGGTATTTCTTCCCCGTGCGTGGGAAGGGATACCCCTCTTTTTGTGCGTGGCAGGAAGGGGGAGCTATGACCACGCATAGGCAAACCCCTGATGATGGCGATGGCGAAGCCCTATCCTATGACCGGCTAGAACAGCCCTGGCATCAATGGGCAAAGATAGCCAGAAACTTCAGCCGCCAACTGGACAACGAAATGGACAGGGAAGACCTGACCCACGACATTATCGTGAGGTTAGCCGAAGTTGCTGAGGTCTATCGCCAGCAGGGGAAGCCTTTGACCAAAGGGGGGAGTATAAGGGTAGCCCAATACACCCGTCTCCGTTTCTATCACCAGAAGAAAAGGTGGAGAAGAGTGTTTACGGTAAGCCTAAATAGCGCAGTCCGAGACGACGACGGGAACGAGACGGAGTTTATAAACACCTTTATTGCCCAGGAGGGGACAAATCTGGACGCCTTGATTGACTTCAAAAACTTCTACCACAGCCGACCTCAAAAGGAAAGGAGAGCTATTCGCAAGCTGATAAAGGAAAACTGGCGAAACCTGTCAGGCTATGACTGGGAGCTCATCAGGCGGTTCAGGGCGGAAGCCAAAGAAATGGCACTGGCGTAAAAGCTCGGTGTTGAACGGGTAACTATGCCCAGAATCCGGGGGGACGGCGGTTCAAATCCGCTGCCCCCCTTTTTGTCTTAAAATCGTCGGTATAATGATAACGTTTTGCACCTCTAAATCGCTTATATTAGTAGGAGGTATAATTATGGATGACAAGCTGAGACGGCAGCTAGAGGAGATACTAGAGAAGGCAGAGACAACGGACCGAGTGCGAACCCTTGAGTTCTTTGAGAAAACCAAGTCCATTGAGCCGCCATCGGAGGAAAAGCGGCGCTGGCTCCTGGAGCAGTTTCGGATATTGGCCAAGGTAGTCAAGTGGTCAGAGGAAGACAAGAAAGAGGCCAATATGGTGCTCACACTGAATTTGTTTGCCATGGGCAGAGCCTACGAGCGTTACTATGCTCAGGAAAAAAGACAGGGATAGAAAGGAAGATTAAAGGGGCTAAGCCCCTTCAAAGAGAGGCGGCGCCTCTCTTACCTCTCCACTTCACAGAGGGGCGCAAGCCCCTCTCCTTAAGGAGATAAGGCGCTAGCACCAGTGCCTCCCTTCTAAAGGGAGGCTTTATTATCCCCTATATCCCCTTCCCCTTGGTAAGGGGAAGGGATTGTTTAACCTCACACCGGATGTTCCCCTCTCCTTCAAAGGAGAGGGGCAAGGTCCCAAACCATTGGCCACCCTGAAAAAGCGCCCAGATTTTGACTACAGAGCGTCTCTCGTTGTGAAGTAGAGGCTGTCCTAGGTATCAGTGGGAGAGCCCCTCTTTTTTCGTGTATAGGGCTGAACAAAACAAGCAATCGTTCAATTAAGCCGTTTCTTAATTCTGTTGCCGCTGTTCAGGCTTGTCACGGTCTAACAGAGGGTTCGTTTGTCTCAAGGAGTTCTTCCGCTAGCTCCTTCTTTTCCTACTCTAGGATGTGGCTTACCCCATTTTGCCAGTGGAAGCGCAAACGTGAATCTGCCCCCTTTCTATATTCGATCTCTACCCATATCTTGCCACCGCATAACTGAACGAGTTGCTTAGCAAGTGCCAGCCCGAATCTGGTGTCCTGGCTTTTTCTATCGGTTAAAGCATCTATCTGGGCAAAGGCAAGGTCCTCCAAAATAAAGGTCAACCTATTGACCTTTGGCAAAAGGCGAAGTATAATTGTCCGCTGATGCGCACAATGTGACCGCCAGCGTAATACAATGGCAACAAATTGCTACCTGGCTCACCAGTTGCGGGAGTTAAGTTAATGGCATTACTCAACAGATTGATAAATATCTGCCTTAATCTGTTCTTATCGGCACGGACTTGAGGCAGCCTCTCCTCTGCGTTGCCCCCGATTTTAATGAAATTTAAACGCCCATTTTGTGGGCAATTAATTTTGTTCCCCTAAGGTAGAAGCACAGATAGATATAGGAAAGGAAATGTAGGATGAACAGAGGTAAGCATCCATACCCAGCATTCGTAAGAGCATCCGAGACGGAGCAGTGGAAGCCGAGCAAGAGCGAGACAGGCACGGCAGCCGGCGGATTTCAGGGGGTTACGGGTTACTATGCCTGCAAAGGTGATTATGTGGCTAATAACAAGGGCGTAAGAGTAGCCAAGTGCCCGATTGGGCGGGAGTACTGTTATCCGTCCTGCCACTGGCGTAAAGGCAACCGGTGTTACTACAGGAGCAAGCGCGGTAGGCAGATAGCCGAACTAAAAAAGAAAGGTAACAATTGAATAAAAACCCAATCAGTTCAGAAAGACGTCTCTGGTCTGGCAGGTGTCTCTACGGGTCCTATCATTGTCTGCTATAAAAGCATAGCGCAAGTCCTTCTCAATAAGTCAATCAGCATGTATCCGTCAAGGCCAAGCGTCCACATAATAACCTTTCGTCCCCTGGCGCCCCAACCTTTTGTAACAGCTCAGTACCTCGGTACCAGCTAGGGCGAAATGAGGGCACCTCAAGCGACAATAGCTCCACATAAGCGTCGACACTGATAACTATCATCGGAGACCTGTTTCGCTAGCCTGCTCTCGTGCGTAGCGAGCGACAGCCTTATTTTCTTGAGTGCTGTCAACCCTAGGCTCCCATCGCAATGCCTACCGCAGCCTGCCACGAAGACCCTGAACAGTGGCGAGTACACCGAAAAGCAAAGCTGCCAATGTCGACGCTGGAACGCCAGTAATAGCAAATGCCGAGGCCCGTGACTGGCATAGCCCACTGCGCCACCAGTATCATTAATATGCCCAGCAATGCTATGCCCACGCTAAACAGTACCCATGTATTGGCCGGTCTGCCGTAATTTGAAGAATGCGTCGCTCCTATGACTGCGATAGCGATGCCGAGACCAGCGATGACAAGCCCAGCTCCTAGACTCAACCTCCACATCCATCCCGCCCGTGCTAGCTTAAGGCTCCATTGCCCAGCCATGATCCCCAGGCGCCGATGACCACTAAAGCCACACCAGACAGGCATCTTCCCAAACGCTGCATCTTCATTGTAACTCTTCCGTCGTCGCCCAAATTCTTGCCGGTGAATCCAGGTCATTCATAAGTAGTGCCTCTCACCAAATGCAACCCAAATCCGCGAGCGGGATCCGAACTTATCCCCAGGGCTCCCATATTACATTGACAGTTCTTTTACATCAAGAGGGAAAGCATCTACTTACTAGCACTGAACAACACGCTAGCTTGCACCTCAGGTGTGACTGTCAGCGTATTGACATTATGAGAAAGAATAGTTTATCGTTCGTACCAAAAAGGAGGTAGACCGATGCAGGCATATTGTCTCAAGTGCCGTGCCAAAAGGGAAATGAGGGATGCTAAGACCATAACGATGAGGAATGGGAGGCCGGCGACTCAGGGTGTGTGCCCCGTATGCGGGACCAAGATGTTCAGGATAGGGAAGAGTTAAAGCTAGTATCGCACGTATCAAGATTATAGGAGAGGCTGGGTATCAGTTAACAGATGTCCAACCTTCTTGTTGCCCATCACACATGATGGACGATTGCTTATTGTCAATATTTATCGCCTAAGCGCAACTATCTTCAAACTCAGCAATATCGCTATTCTTCTGTAGTGCTTTTCGCAAGGCTTTTGAGGATGCTGAGAATTCCGACCACAGCGCGCTGCGTTTCGGCCGGCTCTTGTGCCAACACCCTGGCCACGTAGGGATCTAACCCCTTATTGTGAGAATAGCTTTCATGGCTCTCAGCCTCAGTAGGAGCACTGTGGGAGAGATAGCCAGCTAGCATAAATAGCTCATTCTCCTTAAAACCCATGGGCTCAGCAATCTTTCGCAGAATACGGCCAGAGGGGAATCGCTCTCCTCGTTCTATTCTGCCCAGATGTGATGAAGATACGCTGGACCTGGCAGTAAGCTCCCGCAATGTTAGCGGTACCATAACCCTCTGCCGCTTGATTATTGTGCCGAAATTATTCCTATCAATGTTACCCATACCTAAATTATGATTTGCCAGATGGCAAAAGTCAAGCTTGTCGAGGGAAAACGGCAAATCTCGGCCTTCCAGATTGTCTTTGCTTTAGTTTAATCACCAGATCGCAGTTAAAAGCGCCCTGATTTTATGTTCGATTTAAGCCTCCAACCAGTAGATTCCAACAGTAAACAATTGCCTAACTTCGTATCGCTGAGTTCAATATTATACGAAAAAACAAGCTTGGCACAGTTCTCAAGGGAATACAGGGGCTAAGAATGACCAGAAACTGCCATCAAGAAACTTGCCAAGAAAGTAATGGCCTATGCTAAACTATAAGCCCTAATGAATGTCAACTGTTGTCAATATTACCCCAAGCAAGATTAGTACATAAGCAGGTGCTGATGAAGTAAAGGAGGTAACCAATGGTTAACAGAAAGTCAAGCATCCTAATCGTTGACGATGAACAGGTAGTATGTGACCTCCTCTATGACGAACTAAATGAACGGGGTTATCTCTGCATTACAGCTTTGAACGTTAATGACGCTCTCACCAAACTGGCAACACAAGACTTCGATGTGGCTTTGGTGGATATCAAGTTACCTGGGATCTCCGGTATGGAGCTGTTAAGGAAGATATGCTCAAAGCATCACAATACCGCAGCTATCATGGTAACCGGCGTTAATAACATTGATACAGCTGTCGAGGCTATGAAGTTGGGGGCTTCAGACTACGTTGTCAAACCATTTGACCTTAATAGAGTGAGTGCCAGTATACGTACGGCCTTAGAGAACAAGAAACACTCGCCGAGAAGAGGGGACTACAAAACAGCACTTTGTGTTGGTAGCGAAGAAGATGATAGGCAGACTATTGAGGAGTCCTTTAATCAAATCAATGCCATCGCCCGTGGTGTAGAGGTAAAGCTTGACTTGCTTGATGGCCATTCAAAGATAGTGACTCAAAGAACCATTGACACTGCCCGGCAATTTAGTATACCTGAGGAAGAAATTCAGAGATGGGCAGATACAAGATTAAGGCTCGATTCTGAGAGGAACAGAATAATCGAGTCCTTGTTAGACAAAGTCCAGCGAAGTCCGCTAGCCCAGAGCATACTGGGTATGACCGAGGTACATCTGTATACACGAAAGTCCAGTGAGTCCCCTAACTGAAGGAGAAGAAGGCAATATGACAGAGCTTATGACTGTTGAGGAAGTGGCTAGTTATTTGCGGGTCACCAAGAAGACCATATATAGGCTGCTAAAGCGAGGTAGCATCTCTGCAACCAAGGTGGGCCATCAGTGGAGGTTCGACAAGGCCTCAATTGATGAGTGGCTACATCAAAAACCAGTGGAAACCAAGGCAAGTATCCTTGTCATCGATGACGAGGAGATAATTCGGTCACTATTCAAGGATACCTTAGAGGAGTTAGGCCACAGAGTTCTAGTTGCTGAGACTGGTTCTGAAGGGTTAGAACTAGTAAAGCAGCGGGATTTTGACCTGGTTTTTCTTGATCTCAAAATGCCTGGGATGGACGGAGCAGAGCTTTTTCGTCAGATAAAAACCATCAAGCCCAAATTACCCATAATTATCATAACTGGCTATCCCGATAGTGATGTGGTGGTGCAGGCTTTGGCTCAGGGTCCTTTTGGGGTTATGAATAAGCCTTTCAGTGAATCGGACGTTATTACGGCTGTCAATAATTTTCTTCGAATTACCAAGCAGCAATTTTAACGGGTTTTTTACACTAATTATGGTGGTTGAGACAGTATGAGCTTTGCTGGGAAGTTGATGCAGGCTTATTTTAACTATGCGTACAATCCAGTTTATGATTTTACCACCGGGCAGCTCAATCACTATCGCCAGCTACAGGAGAGATGTGTTGCTAAGCTTGGACTTGAGGATAACGATAGAGTGCTATGTGTTGGCCTGGGTACCGGGAATGAGATCTTTCACCTCTTGCAAATGAACGAAAACATCGACATTGTGGGTGTAGATTATTCGCATACTGCACTGCGGAAAGCGTACAAGAAAGCATTAGCTTTAGGTAAGGAAATTGATGCCTTTATCATGGATGCACGGCATTTAGAATTTGCAGCTGGAAGCTTTGACAAGGTGCTATGTATTCATCTCGTGGATTTTGTAGAGGAAAGTGAGAAAGTTACTAATGAAATCCTTCGTGTACTAAAGAATGGAGGACGATTCGTAATAACCTATCCCTCAGCTAAGGAAGGCCCAAGGTTGGGTATTAATCTACTACGTGATAGCGTTCGTCATAGTACCAATTCAGGAAAGCCCTGTGTCAGAGCCCTCTTGGAATGCTTGGCACAAATGCTGGTGGGCATTGTTTACCTGCCCATCCTTCTTCGGCCAAAGCGGAAATCTTATTCACGTAGCAAGTTGGAGGCAATGCTGACCCAATCAACAACTGGAGATTGTCAGATAGATGAGGACACAGTCTATCAAGATTTCATAGTCTACGGCAGAAAATAAACTGAAGGAGGAGAGACGAATGTTTACTGAGTATGAGTTCTTTCAGAGCCTTACCAAGGAAGAATGCTGGCAGAAGTACTGCGGTTTTTTTGACCTATCCCTGGATGAGTTTATGGAAATTCAGGAGTGTCTTTTGATGGAGGAGATAGAGCTGGTGGCCGATTCCAAGCTAGGCAAAGAGATTATGAAGGGAAATAGACCCACTAGCGTGGAGGAATTTCGCCGCTTAGTGCCCTTGACTACCTATGAAGATTACAAACCTTACCTCAGCAAGAAGCAGGAGGATGTTCTTGCCGAAAAACCCGTCTTCTGGTGTCACACCACAGGCCAAAGGGGGGATTTCAAGTGGGTGCCCTATACTGAGCGCCATTACAGAAGGGTAGTCGACAGCGGGGTGGGCGGATTGATCCTCGCTTGTGCCACAACGAAGAACGAGATTAACCTCAAGGGAGGAGAGAAAATTGTTTATACCGTCGCCCCCAGGCCTTACGCTTCGTGGTTCATAGCCTCTGGTATGCAACAACAATTGGGGCTTCGTCCTCTGCCTCCTCTGGATGAAGCTGAAAAAATAGATTTTCAGAAGAGGATAGAGGAGAGCTTCAGGCTCGCCCTGCGCGAGGGCGTAGACATTGTAGCCTCGTTTAGCAGTGTTCTCGTCAAGATCGGGGAGAGGTTCGCTGAACAATCAGCAGGGATGAAGATCTCCATGTCTATGTTACACCCGGCGGCGCTTTTTCGCATTGGTAGGGCCTTGTTACGCAGCAAATGGGAACGGCGGGCCATGCTGCCCAAGGACTTGTGGCCTATAAAGGGTGCCTTCTGTACAGGAACTGACACTTCTATATACAAGCAGCAGGTGATCCACTACTGGGGAGTGACGCCTTGGGAAGTATACGGGCCTACGGAGTTAGGTGTTCTCGCTATGCAGAGCTGGAGCAAAAATTGGATGACCTTTGTACCCTACTCCTCCTTCCTGGAGTTCATCCCCGAGGCGGAATGGCTCAAAAACAGGGAAGACAAGGAATACCATCCCTCTACTGTGCTTCTCGATGAGGTCAAGGAGGGAGAGTGCTACGAGGTCGTTGCTACCAATTTCTATGGGATGCCTTTCCTGAGGTATAGGCTAGGCGACCTTATCAAGATCGTGTCCCTAAGGGATGAGGAGACGGGAGTCAATCTGCCCCAGATGCTCTTCAAATCCCGTGCTGATGACTTCATCGACCTCGCCGGTCTGGCCCGGCTGGATGAGAAAACGGTGTGGCAAGCGATCGCCAATACTGGGATCAAATACGAGGAATGGACAGCCAGTAAGGAGTACGACCGGCACGAGACATACCTCCGCCTCTATCTGGAGCTGAAAGAGAAACGGGATCCACGGGAGGCGGAGCAGATGATTGACCGCCAGCTCCAAATCATTGATGTGGATTACAGGGACATAGATTCCTGGCTCCAGCTCCATCCGGTAAGGGTAACACTTCTTTCACCGGGGACCTTCCAGCGCTTCTACCAAGAGAAACAGAAGGAGGGGGCTGACCTGGCTCAACTTAAACCGCGTCACATGAATGTCTCAGAGCCCGTTATTCAGAGGCTCCTCCAGTTGAGCCAGCTTGGCCACAAAGAGCCATGAACCTCAGCTATTTGTTGCCACCATTAGTTGTCGCCGGCATCAGCACCATATTGCTGGTGATTGTGCTGCTGAAAGGGCGGCAACAGGGAGTTATCTACCGGATATTTTCTCTCCTTCTCCTCAGCATAACTCTCTGGGCGCTCGTCATCTTCGCCATGCGAGTTAGCCCGGACGCGGAGCACGCTCTACTCTGGGAGAGGGCGATGCCGGCTATGGGCTTTGCGACGGCAGTTTTCTGTTATCACCTCTCCCTGACCCTGACCAACATCAAAAAGGGAAGGGTTTTGCTCCTCACTGGCTACCTACTTCTAGTCGTGGTTGCCGCCCTCAGCCCCACCAGCTTGTTTATACAGCGTATGGATGTGTACTCTTACGGCTATGCTCCCATCATCGGTCCAGCCGTCATACCTGTCTTAGCTTTCGCCTACTTTCTATCCATTATGGCCCTTTACAACCTGGTCAAAGGCTACCGGACCTCGCATCTAGATGAAGAGAGGAATCGCCTGCTCTACATCACAATGGCGATGGTCTTCCCTCTTGTAGGGAGCGTAGTTGACCTCTTTCCCAGCGTTTACCCAGCCAGCATCTTTGGCAATATAGCCTTCTGCCTCCTCACCAGCGTTGCTATCCTCAAATACAACCTCCTGGATATCCGCATCGTTGTTCGAAAAAGTCTAGCTTACCTATTGGTAAGTCTCGTGATAGCAGTGCCCTATGTAAGCATATTATTGTTACTGAATCAAATTCTTAGGACAAGAATGGAACCATGGTGGGTACACACTATTATCGTATTGCTTTTAGCTATTTTACTACGACCACTGTACAGCAGGGCACAACAGTTAGTGGATAGGATATTTTATCGAGATAGATATGATTACCTCAGGGCACTGGAACAGTTCAGCCAGAAGGCTCAAAGTGTCATGAACCTTAAGGAGTTAAGCTCTACCTTGACTCAACTGGTTAGCGGTGCATTACATACCTCGAGTGCGTGCCTTCTGTTACCGTCTGAAAGCGACAACGGTTTGATTGTAGTATCTTCTACTGGTTTGGGCAGCCCTCCCTCCGGAGTTGTGCTGAGGAACAGCAGTCCTCTCGTCACATGGTTAAAGCTTCAACAGCGCATCCTATCCTCTGAAGAGTTCAATATTGTTCCTCAATTGCAGAGCCTGTCACTCAGAGAAAAGAACAACCTCGAACAAATGGAAGCAAAGCTTTGTGTCCCGATCCAGACTGGCCCGGATCCCCTATCCGGCATATTGGTTTTAGGGCAAAAGCTTTCTCAGCAGGTCTATTCCAGCGAAGATAGGCAGCTGCTTACAGCCCTGAGCAGTCAGATGGCCATAGCATTGGAAAACGCACGGCTATACAATGACGCCCTACGAGCAAGAGAGAACCTGGAAACATGGCTAACCAGCATGGGCGACTGCGTAATGATTGTGAGCACAGACTACACAATACGATTTATGAACAAAGCCGCAATAGAACAGTTCGGTGCCAATGGTGGTGGGATATGCTGGAATGCTCTGGGGAAAGACGCGAGGTGCCCTGATTGTCCTATCCAGCGTTATCTCCGTGGCAATAAGGAAGGGTACCACTATGTTAGTGATATTGGAGATAGAGAGTACGATGTGGCAGCTGCTCCGTTGTCAAATCCTGATGGTAGCTTATCCATCATTGAAGTGCTAAGAGACATCACCGAGCGCAAGCGGGCAGTGGAGAGAGAGAAGCAGCTCCAACATGAGCTTTATCTCTCCAGTCGGCTAGCCTCTGTTGGTGAGCTGGCAGCCGGCGTTGCTCACGAGATAAATAATCCTCTTACTGGGATACTGGGATTTTCTCAGCGCCTGTTGAGAAGAAGCGTCGACAAGGAAGTCAGTCGGGATTTAGAAAGGATTCATAATGAAGCTCTGCGGGCTGCCAAGGTGGTGCAGAATCTCCTGACCTTTGCCCGTCGCCGCGAGCCGAAAAAGCAATATTCAGACATAAATGATATTGTGCAAAAGGCCTTGGAATTGAGGGCTTATGAGCTGAAAACAGGTAATATTGAAGTCATAACAGACCTCACTCCTAACCTTCCCCAGGTAGTGGTCGACCTTCATCAAATTCAGGAGGTCTTTTTGAACATCATTTTGAATGCTGAGCAGGCTGTGACTGAGGCGAAGGGTGGGGGAAAGCTCGGCATCAAGACTCAGCAAATAAAGGAGCATATTAGAATTTCGTTTAGTGATGACGGTCCCGGAGTTCCCGCTCAACACCTTGACAAGCTCTTCGACCCCTTTTTCACCACGAGAGGGGAAATGGGTGGCACCGGCTTGGGGCTTAGTATCTGTCACGGTATTGTAGCAGAGCATGGCGGCAGGATTTACGTAAAAAGCAAGCCCGAAAAAGGAGCCACGTTCTTTGTCGAATTGCCAATTATGAGTGAAACAGTAGCCGAGAGCAGGGGGGTTAAGGAAGAGGCCATCAGCAGGAGTAAATAGGCATGGCTCATTTTGACTCTGGGTGGTACCACCCCCGAGAGAACGGCTGCGTCCAATTGCCCGGTTGCACAATCCGCTAAAAGGTGCAACACAAAGGCAGATACAGGAAGAGCTAAGAGATGGTGTCAGGCTCTCCTAGTTGAAAGTCGCCTAGAGGCAAAGAGCAGCACGCCAGCAATTAGATATGGTAATCCC
>Ga0209986_10000108_pt1 | contig 72540 bp, 71 predicted proteins | sample BlataG_FD_183168 | JGI IMG/M metagenome (GOLD analysis project Ga0209986, IMG submission 183168) | Deep subsurface microbial communities from Black Sea to uncover new lineages of life (NeLLi) - Black_00105 metaG (SPAdes) (version 2) | ecosystem: Environmental > Aquatic > Marine > Oceanic >... | reverse complement strand
TTTGACTTTGTGAAGAACGCCACAAACATTCAGGATTTAGCCATTGTCTATAGCACTACACCTGATGAAGCCCAAGCCCTGGCCGAGCGCATAGACCCTATATTCACTAAGGAGCGGATTAAAATTGCCAGGGTAGGAACTACACTGGGGGTGCACGCTGGACCTGGCTTTCTGGTTGTAGGCTTTAGAGAAGCGTAGCCAGTTAGCTGGGCGATTGGAACCCACGCTAGTTCTTCAATTATAGGACGGCTGTCTCCACACTTTTTGTCCCTTGGTCACAGGGTCAATGGGTAAGATGTATCCTCATCTGCCCGTCGCTTATGTTCTCCAATCACTATTCCACTGTAGGTCATCTCATTATACCTAAAAAATGAGGGACGCCTTTGACCCCTTTGTGGTAAAATGGAGGTCAAATATGCTTGTGGAAGGAGGGCAACATGACTAAATTTGCTTGGGCATGGACCTGGTTTGCCTTTCTACTGGCGCTGAATATTGCTATCCCCTGGTTTGTCCTCACCCATGTTGAAAAGATGAGCGGTGCCTTTCTGTTCTGGGCAGTATGGGTGGCGGTGGCTATTACTAGTGCCTTTGTAATCTTCCTTAAATGGAGAGAGGTGGAGCGATGAGCGCTGCCTTTTGGGTATGGTTTGGTATCGCCATCTATATAGCTGTGGGGTTAGCCATCGCCATAATGGCAAGACGGCAGTTGGGAGCCGGGATGAGCGAATTCTTCCTGGCAAACCGCAGGCTCGGCGGTTTTATTTCAGCTCTAACCTACAGTGCTACCACCTACAGTGCTTTTATGATGATTGGCCTGGCCGGTTTAACCTATTTCAGCGGGGTTGGCGCCCTAGGCTTTGAGTTAACCTATCTTTGTGGGATGTTTATGATGGTCTTCTTCCTTCCTCGCTTTTGGTTGGTGGGAAAGAAGTATGGCTATGTCTCACCTATGGAACTTCTGAGCGACCGCTACCAAAGCAAGTGGGTGGGGGCTACAACCGCCATATTAGCCCTCGTCTTTCTGGTTCCTTACGGGGCAGTCCAATTGATGGGCGTTGGCTACCTGATGAACGGGATTAGCCAGGGGGTAATCCCGGTAGTGGCCGGGATTATAATTGCTGTGGTGTGTGCTATCGCCTGGTCAAGCATTGCTGGTCTGCGCTCTGTTGCCTGGACTGACGCCTTCCAGGCCTTAATCATGATTGTGGTTTCGGCTGCTGTTCTGGGAGTTGTGGTTGCTGCTCTGGGTGGATTCGGCTCCTTTTTCGGCAAGCTGGAGTCAGCGGTACCGGGGATGCTAACAGTGCCTACTGCCAAAGGGGCGTGGAACATTAACATGTTTATCGGTCTTGCCCTTCCTTGGCTCTTCTTCTTAATATCAAACCCTCAGGTAAGTCAGAGGCTTTTCATCCCCAAATCGGTCACCGCTATGAAGCAGATGCTTGGCGGTTTTCTCGTCTTTGGCTTCATCTATACCCTGATATCAGTATTATGGGGGTTCAGCGCCACCTTGCTGGTACCTGGATTGGATAAAGGAGACCTGGCTACACCCGCCCTTCTGGCTCTGCCCATAATACCTACGGGTTTAGCCATAATCGTCATGATTGGTATCACGGCAGCAGCTATTTCCACCATTGATTCCATCCTGTTGACCCTGTCTTCGGTGTGGGCTCGCGATATCCACAAAGGCCTAATCAATCCCAAGGTTTCGGAGGCAGGGGAGCTCAGGGTGGGGCAGTGGGTTATCCCTATTATGGCAATCATTGCCTTTGTTTTCGCTTGGTGGGTTGCTGAGAAACCAGGGCTGGACTTTATGATTGCTCCCCTTTCCGCAGCCGCTTCAGCCGGTCTTTTGATGGCGGTGCCAACTATATTCGGCGCCTTCTTCTGGAAGAGGGCAACGGCGACCGGTGCCATTGTCAGCTGTATCGTAGGTGCCATTGTCGTCCTGCTTTTCCAGATAACAGGTTGGAAGCCTTTAGGCTGGTGGCCGGGGACATGGGGATTTATCGTTTGTGTTGTTCTCTTTGTTGGCGTCAGTCTAGCTACCAAACCGCCAAAGGAGAAAGCGGAGGAGTTTATCGGCTATCTCCGGGAAGCACTGAAAAAGAGCAATTTTATCTAAAATTCCTTAATATAAAAATGGCAGCGGAGGGATTTGAACCCACGACCAAAGGCTTATGAGTCCTCTGCTCTACCACTGAGCTACGCTGCCGTAGGCAGAATATAGCACGCTTAAGCTATGCTGTCAATTTCCTCTCGGTTTCCAGGGCTGGTTATCTCACTCAACATACTTCTTTAATCTATCAGGCAATTTGCTCTTATCATTGGTGGCTGGGGTTATGGGGAGTTGACCGTTAGCCTCCATAATAGCCCTCCCTTCGGGACTCAGTAGAAAGTCAATCCAGGCAATGGCTATCTCCTGGCGCGGGAAATTCTTGGGTATAGTTACCCCATAAACTATGGGTTTGCCTTTTATGGTCAGGAATTCCCCCGGCTTTTTACCCTTAACCTTTACCTCTGCCCTGGCATAGTAGTCTTTGAACTCCTCGCTGGAGAGGTCAATCTGTGGAGGCAAGTCAACAAAGTTGAGCTTGTGTTGTGCTGCCACCGAGGAATACTCAAAGGCGTAGTCTAGGTCGCCTGACTCCAGCAGGGCAATAAGGTCTACCGATTTCGGTCTCACTATATCACCCTCTGCCCCGTAGAGCTTGTCATATAGCCCGGGGGCATTATAGAAGTCTTCGGCTAACTGCCACACCATCAGGGTTCGGTAGCCACAGGGGTCCTGGTTGGGGTCAGCGCGACCATATTTAACCCCTTCACGTTGCAGGATTTCATACCAGTTGTCCCTATCGACCTCATCAGCAAATTGAGAGCTATCGGTATAGGCAATAACCATGCGGTTGCAGGTAAAGGTTATGTACCAGTCAGCATGCTGGGGAAACATTAGCTGAGGAATAGTGGTATAGTCGGCGGAAGCGATTATTCCGCATTCCCTGCCCAGCTCGGTAACCTTACGAATGGTGGTCTGGCTACCCGCCCCCTCCGACAATATCTCTACATCGGGATAGAGCTTATTGAACTCTTCGCTGATTTGAGCCAAGGGTATGGTCAGACTGCCAGCGTGGAATATAGGGAGTGTGGGTTTGCTGGCGCAACCTGCCGTTAAGCTAAAGGTCAGAGCCAAAACTAGCAACAAACTCATAGCTAAGCGTTTCATTTAAACCTCTTTTAAAAGATATGCACTGCTGAAGCCTTAAAGGTAATATAAACCCTCTGACCTTCAGCCAGCCCCATCTCCTCTAAAGAGCGGCGGGTAACCAGACAGATGAAGTCTGGCGGTAGATTTACCGTGAGATAGAGGGTTGAGCCCCTGTCAGCGATGTGGGTTATAGTGCCACAAAATGAGTTGCGTGCGCTGGAGCGAAGTGGCTCAGGGGAGATGAGAATGTCCTCAGGTCGAACCGAGGCATGCGATTTACCTCGAAGGTCGGTAACTACCACCAGCTCGGTGTCCTCGGTACAAAAGACGATACTTCCATCATCCCTCTCCGCAACCTCTCCAGTGAAGATATTTCTCACCATGGCGAAGCGGGCGACAAACTCGGAGTTGGGCTGGTGAAATATCTGCTCGGGGGTTCCCACCTGCTTGATACACCCTTCACCTAAGACGGCAATATGGTCGCCCATGGCTATTGCCTCCTCAAAGTCGTGGGTTACATGGATGGTGGTTACTTTTAGCTGGTTGTGGAGCTGGCGGAGCTCCTTTTGCACCCCTTCTCTGGTCTCGGGGTCAAGAGCGCTCAGTGGCTCATCGAGGAGCAAGACCTCTGGTTTGGTGCCGAGTGCCCTGGCCAGAGCCACCTTCTGCCGCTCGCCGCCACTTAATGTGTCAGGGCTTCTATCCAGGAGGTGGGCTATGCCCAGTAAATCGGAAATCCAGTCTAGTGTTTGGGTCAACTCTTGCTTAGGTCGCCGCTGAATCTTCAAACCAAAAAGGATATTCTCCGCTGCCGATAGATGAGGGAATAGGGCATGGTCTTGATAGACAATACTTATATTTCTCTTCTCCGGCTCAAGCGAGGTCACCTCCTTCCCCCTCAGCCATATCTGCCCGCTCTTAACTGGATAGAGACCGGCAATGGATTCCAGGAGCACTGTCTTACCAGCCCCGGTAGGACCCAGGACTATGAAATACTCGCCCTCGTCAACCATCAGCTCGATATCCTTAAGCTGGAAATCGCCCAGTTCAACACAAAGCTTCTTCACCTGTATCATGTCTTCTGCCCCCGATATAGCAGTAACCTGAGAACTATGAAGGAGATGAGACATACCAGGATTAGTAGCACTGCCACCGGTCGGGCGTAGTCTAAGCCATAGGTCTCAAATCGCTCATAGATGAGGGTGGAGGCTACCATGGGATGGTAAGCCAGTATAATCACAGCGGCAAACTCGCTTATTCCTCTAGCCCACATCATCACACCGCCGGCGGCAATACTGCGCCAGGCTAAGGGGAGGGAGATTTTGAAGAAGGCTTGCCACGGTGAGGCACCAAGGGTGCGAGATACCTTCTCCAGTCTGACATCCACCTTCTTAAAGCCTTCTTTAGCTGAATCAATCAGAAAGGGGATACTAACGAAGAGCATGGCAATAACAATGCCGGCAATGGAATCAAAGAAGTCAATGCCGATAAGGTTGAACGCCTTACCAGCAAAAAAGCCGCGACCGAAGACGAAGAGGAGGGCAATACCGGCGGCGATATGGGGCACCACAATAGGCACATCAATAAGCCCCTCCACCAGGTTCTTACCTGGGAAATTGAATCTAGCCAGCAGATAGGCTAGGGGCACCCCCAGCAAAAAGCCAATGACTGTAGCTATCAAAGCGGCATATAGAGTCAGCCCGATAGAGCTTATAACCTCGCTGTCAAGGGCTGTCTCCAGCAGGAGCTTGGGGTCAGAGGAGACTATCATATTGAGCAGGGGCACGATGATAAACAGAAAAATAACTGACCCCAGCAGAATAAAGGTAATCGTCATGTTATTGGTGGCAAATAATTTCTTAGTCAATAGGTCACCCCCTTCCAATGCTACTTACTTTGTTGGGCATAAAAATAAGCACCTCGGAAGGAGGCGCTTTCAAAATGAATCTATAGCTGCTCACCGCGACCTCTCCTTTCCAAGCACGGGAGGCACCGCCGTTTCCAGCGATACCCTATCGGCCAGTCTCCATAGTTTATCTTCAGGAGAACAGGCTCGGAGAGAATATTTGATTTTTAATTTACATCATATTATCACATCTCCCCTATAATTGGCAACCCTATTTTGCCTGAGCTAGTTCAGTTCGTCTTTCTATGGCATTGACCCCATCCCCCTGGCCCCATTTTTAACCTGTGTCTTGCTTCCCACCCACCCGCCCTCTGGGGGCTTCGCCCCCAATCGCTCGCTTTATTGGGGTGTTTAAGAGGGGCGCTAGCCCCTCTTTTATCCTTCCATAAGAAGGACTTTCCCCCCTCCCTTAGATAAGGGAGGGGGATAAAGCGGGTTCCCTGAAAAATCAAAGATTTTTTAGGGTGCATAAAGGGGGAGGGTTACCTTAAAGAGTATATTATCTTGACGCTAACATAGGCTCTCTGTTAAAATTCAGCGCAGTATCCCTCTTTTTGAGTCCGCTATTGACTCTCAAAAGTCACGAAGGAGGTTTATCATGGCTATTGACTATGAGAAGGAAGGTAGAGTCGCCATCTTTACCATAAATCGCCCCCAGGCAATGAATGCCCTGAATATGGAGGCAGCCCGCGAACTCAGCGAAGCAATGGCAGATTTCAGGGATGACCCTGAACTGTGGGTTGGCATCATTACTGGTGCTGGTGAGAGGGCTTTTTGCGGTGGTGCTGATATCAAGGATACCCTGCCCTTTATGAAGGAGCATCGGAGTGACCCTTGGTCATTCCCACCTCTGCCAATGCGTGGGCTTGAGCTATGGAAGCCGCTTATTGCCGCCATCAATGGCATGGCATTAGGCGGTGGTCTGGAGATAGCTCTGGCTTGCGATTTAAGAATAGCCTCAGAGAAGGCTCGTTTGGGCACACCTGAGGTAACCTTAGGTCTGATTCCGGGCTGGGGGGGAACGCAGAGGCTGCCCCGAATGGTTCCATATTGTAAGGCGGCTGAGATACTACTTATGGGAAGACCCATAGACGCTCAGGAGGCATACCGCATAGGCTTGGTAAATAAGGTTGTGCCTCAAGATGAGCTTATGTCTACGGCTAAGGAATGGGCTGAGGTTATCTGTCAGGCGGGACCTCTAGCCGTTAGGGCAGCTAAACAGGCTATGATTAGAGGTTGTAGCATGACTTTAGAAGAGGGCTTAAGGCTGGAGAACTCACTAATAGCCTACCTTATGGGCACTGAAGACTTCGCTGAGGGAACCACAGCTTTTGTGGAGAAGAGAAAACCTGTCTACAAGGCAAAATAAAAAAATAAAAAAGAAAGGAGCATTATGGAAATCAAGAAGGTCGGTGTAGTTGGCTGTGGAGTGATGGGTTCGGGCATCGCTCAGCTCTGCGCTCAGTCAGGTTATCAGGTGGTAGTATCGGAAATAAATGACGAGCTTTTGAATAAGGGATTGGCATCAATTGAGAAAATACTGGCTAGGGGTGTGGAGAAGGGGAGGCTCTCCCAGCAGGATAAAGATGCCACACTTGGTCGCATTAAGGGCACTACCAATACCAAGGACTTCTCAGACCGCGACTTAATGATAGAGGTGGCTATTGAGAATATGGATTTGAAGAAGAAGATATTTGCTGAGCTGGATGAAATTTGCCCCAAAGATGCCATCCTGGCTACAAACACCTCTTGCCTATCCATTATTGATATGGCGGTATCAACCAAGAGACCGGATAGGGTGCTGGGACTGCACTTCTTTAACCCGGCGCCGGTTATGAAACTGCTGGAAATCGTAAGGACCATTGCCACCAGTGATGAAACCATTGAGGTAAGCAAGAAGTTCGGTGAATCGGTGGGCAAGACCACTGTCATTGCCCCAGATAAGCCGGGCTTTATTGTAAACCGACTTTGGATACCCTATGAACTTCATGCCATCCGCTTGCTAGAGGATGGTGTTGCCAGCAGGGAGGATATTGATAATGCTGTAATGATGGGGCTGAATTACCCTATGGGACCGCTCGCCCTGGTGGACTTGACTGGTCTTGATGTTCTCCTATTTGTAGCTAATGCTATATATGAGCGGCTCAAAGACCCAAGATATATTCCGCCTACCTTGCTGGAGAAGATGGTTGCTGCCGGCTGGCTGGGGCGCAAGACGGGTAAGGGATTCTACGACTATAAATGAAATCCCCATTTAAATCAGCCTGATATAGAAATAAATAGCTAGGTTAGAAGAAGGAGGAAATTTTATGCCAGATGCGGTAATTGTCAGTGGGGTAAGAACAGCTATAGGTAATTATGGAGGGGCACTACGGGATACCCCGGTAGTAAAACTGGGCAGCATTGTCATTAAGGAGGTGTTGAAGAGGGTTGGGCTGCGACCTAAAAGAGACCCTGAGGTGCTAAGCTATGCCCCTGAGGTATTTAAAGGCGATGATTTGATTGAGCTGGAGAAGAAATACTATGACTGGGACGATTCCTTAACCGAGGTGAGGATAGACGAGGTTATAATGGGCAATGTTCTCCAGGCAGGTCAGGGTCAAAATACCGCCCGTCAGGCAGCCATTTACGCCGGTATTCCCAAAGAGGCAACTGCCCTGACGGTGAACATGATTTGCGCCTCCGGGATGAAGGCTATAGCCCTAGCTGCCCAGGCGATAAGGGCTGGCGACGCTGAAATTATTGTTGCCGGTGGTATAGAAAATATGAGCGCTGTCCCTTACTATTTACCCACCGCCAGGTGGGGAGCCAGAATGTTCAATACTGAGATGATTGATGGTATGGTCTACGATGGCTTGTGGGAGATATTCTATGATTATCATATGGGGCTAACTTCAGAGAATATAGCCGAAAAGTTTGGCATAACCAGGGAGGAGCAGGATAAGCTTGCCCTGCTGAGCAACCAAAGGGCATTAGCGGCTATAAAGGATGGCATATTCGAGCCGGAGATAGTCCCGGTTGAGGTTAGAGAGAAGAAGGAGGTTAAACTATTTGATACCGATGAACACCCCAGAGAGACCTCTATGGAGGCTTTAGCCAAACTACCCCCGGTATTCAAAAAGGACGGAGCAGTAACGGCAGGCAATGCCTCGGGGATAACTGATGCCGCTGCTGCCTTGGTGATAATGTCGGCGGAAAAGGCAAAGGAGCTGGGCTTAAAGTCAATGGCAACTATTAGGTCTTACGCCTCCGGGGGCGTTGACCCGGCATATATGGGTCTGGGGGCAGTTCCAGCAACCAAGAAAGCACTAAAACTGGCTGGACTTAGCCTGAAGGATATAGACTGTATTGAATTAAATGAAGCCTTTGCCTCTCAAGCGATAGGTGTAGTTAGAGAATTAGGTCTTGATTTAGATAAGATGAATCCCCATGGTAGCGGAATCTCACTGGGGCATCCTATAGGCTGTACCGGAGCCAGGATTATAGTCACCCTTATCTGTGAGATGCTCCGCCGGAATTACCAGCTAGGTTTGGCAACACTGTGCATCGGTGGCGGTCAGGGAATGGCTACCATTGTGGAGAGAAAGTAGGCTATTTCCCTCGCTTCTCATAATCAGGACACCAGGTGGCATTGGGGCGTGCCGGGTCGTGACATGTGCTGCGCCAATCCCATTTGCAGCTATCACAGAGGAAGATGCTCATTCCTAGCGCCTTCTTAATTCTAACCTTGAGCTTATGACCCCAGGGGGGCTTTGTCTTGGTCTTCATTTCTTGACACTAAATGATTTAGCAAGCAATCTTTTGTTATAAATATATCAAATCGGATGCTATTTAGCAACAATTGTGGTAAAATATGGCGAGGTTTTGGCAAAAGAGTTCTGGCGATAATCCAGCTATACTGAAAAGGATAATCCCATGGCTATCCCTAAGGTTAGAAAAAGAAGAACAGCAGCTACTCCCAGGGTCAGAAAGGAAGCTCGGCAGCTAAATATCGAATCGGTTGCCTGGGGTGAGCTAACCTGGATTAATATTGAGGCTCCCACCAAACAGGAGACGGAATACTTGGCTAAGAACTACCCCTTCCACCCACTGGATTTAGACGACTGTCTCAGCCGAATACAGCGACCAAAAATAGACGAATACAAGGACTATCTGTTTTTGGTCTTCCACTTCCCCCTATTCAGCAAGGAGTCAAGGGTAACTACCACCAGCCAGGTATCGGTGTTTATTGGCGAAAACTACCTCATTACCCTGCATAAGGGGGAACTTAAGCCACTGGTAAAGCTATTTAACCAGTGCCAGACTGATGAGGAATCAAGACAGGAGCATTTCAGCCAGGGTTCCGGCTATCTCCTATATCGGATAATTGACCGGCTGGTTGACTACTGCCTGCCGATATTGAATAAGATTGGTGACAATATTGAACGCACTGAAGACAACATCTTCTCAAGTAAATTTATGCCCAGGGCAATTGAGGACATGTCCATACTTCGGCGTGATGTTATCTCCCTCCGCCGCATTATCTGGCCAATGAGAGCTGTCATCGGCAGTCTGGAACCTAAGATTCGCCGCTTTGCCAAGATGGATATGGCGGTTTACTTTGGAGATATGGTTGACCATGTGGATAAGATTTGGGACGTCTTAGATGAATATAAAGAGATAATTGAAGGTCTAAATGATACCCATGATTCCCTGGCAACTAATCGCACCAATGAGGTCGTGCGAATGTTGACCGTCATTGCTACTATCCTACTGCCTCTAACTGTAATTGCCTCTATTTATGGGATGAATGTCCCATTGCCGTTCCAAGACTCCCCATTTTCCTTCATACTTGTGTTCTTTATCTGGGCACTGGTTGTAGCAGGCATGCTCGTCTTCTTCCGTCGCCACCGCTGGATTTAGAATGATTCTAGTAGTATTAGCTACATTATTTGCTACCTGCCTACTTGTAGCCAACATCTTAGCAGTAAAGCTTGTTTCTATTGGTGGATGGGTTGTCCCAGCAGGAGTAATCGCTTATCCATTGACATTCTTATTTACCGATGTGATTGCTGAGCTTTATGGTAGGCGAACAGCTTCCAAAGTCGTTTGGGTAGGTTTTGGTGCCAATCTGCTCATGGTAATACTGGTCTTTGGTGGCAAGTTATTACCAGCGGCGCCATTCTGGGAAAGCCAGCCAGCTTACGAGTCCATCTTAGGCATGGTACCTAGGATTGTCTTGGCATCAATGATTGCCTACCTAATAAGTCAACACCATGATGTTTTCGCCTTCCATTTTTGGCGAAAGAAGACGAGGGCAAGGTTCTTATGGTTGCGCAATAATGCATCAACGATGGTGTCACAAGCGCTGGATACCGGAGTATTCATAACAATAGCTTTCTGGGGGACCGTGCCTACAGGAATTCTGGCAAACATGCTCCTTACCCAATATTTAATTAAACTTGCTATAGCAGCGTGTGATACGCCTTTTTGTTACATATTGGTTGGTTTATTAAAAGAGAAAGTTAAGCAGCCGCCACCTATAGGCGCTGAAGCTTGGGTTTAGGGATGGGGCTAACAATGCACATTCAGGTTTTAGGCGCGCACAACTGTGAATCGCAAAACTCAAAGCTCATCAGCCTATTGATTGATGACGTCCTGGCCATAGATGCCGGTGCGCTTACCTCCAGCCTGTCGTTTGAGGCTCAACAAAAAATTAAGGCAATCCTGCTCACCCACCAACATTATGACCATATTAGGGACATCCCGACTATAGCTATGAACCTTTTCCTTCGCCAGGCTACCATCAATGTTTACTCTATCCCGCCGGTATATGATGCCCTCGTCACTCATCTGCTGGATGATGAGCTTTATCCCAATTTCCTGCAACAGCCTGCGCAGAATCCGACGGTTAGGTTCACTATAATAGAGTCAGATAAGCTCCTGCAGATTGAGGGATATAGCATTCTGGCTGTCCCGGTAAACCACAGCGCCCCTACCGTTGGCTATCAGGTCGCCTCTCCAGATGGTAAGGTGGTATTCTATACCGGGGATACCGGTCCGGGGTTAGCCCACTGCTGGCAGCGTGTTTCGCCCCAACTACTCATCGCCGAGGTTACTGCACCAGATAAATATAAAGAATGGGCGGCGAAGTCAGGACATCTCACCCCCAGTCTGTTAAAGGAGGAGCTAACCAGCTTCCGAGAGCTCAATGGCTACCTCCCCCAGGTAGTAGTGGTTCATATGAGTCCCCACCTGGAGAAGGAGATAGAGGCTGAAATAGCGGCGGTAGGCAAGACATTGAGTAGTTCAATCACCCTTGCCTATGAGGGGATGCAACTTTACTTGTAAAGCGACAAGGGGGTGAGGTTGATAAACGCTCCCAAATTCATAGTTGACAGCAATGTGGGAAAGCTAACCAAGTGGTTGAGGCTTATGGGGTATGATACTCAGTTCTTCGACGGCAGTGATGATTCCCATTTGGTTGCTATTGCTCAAGCCGAGAGCAGAGTGATACTGACCAGGGATACACAGATTATGAAAAGACGGGTGATAACCAGCGGGCAACTCAAAGCCATCCTTATCCAGAGTGATGAACCTGAGCTACAGATACATCAGGTAATAGACACTTTAGACCTGGATTGCCAGTTTGGACCGTTCACTATCTGTCTGGAGTGCAATCAACCTTTGGTAGAGAGGAGCAAAGGGCAGGTGAAAGACCTGGTGCCACCCTATGTCTTCCAAACTCAAAGCCAGTTTATGCAGTGCCCCGCCTGCCACCGCATCTATTGGAGGGGAACTCACTGGCAGGCAATGACCAAAAAGCTAGAGAAGTTTATGGAGGTTGGTTGATAACATAATTCTTCCCACCCACCCGCCCATTGGAGCTTCGCTCACCGCCTGAGGGTGAGGGGGAAGAGATTTTAGAGAGGGGCGAAGCCCCCCTCTTACCTGCACTCCCCCTTCCCTTAGTAAGGGAAGGGGGTCAGGGGGATAGGTTACCAAACAATCCCTTGACCATAGTCTGGGATATTGTTACACTTCAAATTGATAATATCGGAAACGGGGGAGAGCGATGAATTTTGAAAACATACTGCTGGAAAAGAAGGAGGGGGTGGCAAAGCTCATCATTAATAGACCACCCTTAAATATCTTGAATATTGACACCTTAGAGGAGATGAACCAAGCCCTGGCGGAGCTAAGAACGGATGACGAGGTAAAGGTGGTGGTGATTACTGGCGCTGGTGATAGAGCCTTTTCTGCCGGGGTAGCTGTTGGCGACCATCTAGGCGAGAAGCTACCCAAAATGGTGGAGGTATTCAATAAGTTATTTATATCACTGGTAGAGGTAGATAAGCCCACTATTGCCGTAGTCAATGGTGTTGCCTTGGGCGGAGGCTGCGAGATAGTGGCTGGCTGTGATATGGCTATCGCCTCAGAAAAGGCACAACTGGGACAGCCGGAGGTTAAGCTGGGGGTATATCCTCCCCCAGCCTCAGTCCTCCTCCCCAGGCTTATGGGCAGACAAAAGGCATTTGAGCTTATTCTATCAGGCGATAGTATCAGTGCTAGGGAAGCGGAGAGGATTGGTCTGGTAAATAAAGCCGTTCCTGAAGAGGAATTTGAAAAGGCAACCGACGAATTTATCAAGCGGTTTACGGCTAATAGTGGGCTAACCCTGACCCAGGCCAGGCGGGCTCTTTATCGTAATTTTGACCTGGAATTTCATCAGGCTATGGAGGCGACCGGGGTTGATGCTACCATGGTCATGGCCGGTGAGAATAGTGTTGAGGGGCTGACCGCCTTCTTGGAGAAGAGAAAGCCGGTCTGGATAAGATAGTCTTTATGAAGGGAGACAGAAGTGAAAATTCTAACTACTGACCAGATGCGCCAGTTGGAGGAGAGTTGTGCCCAGACTGGTTTGACCACAGATGTGCTTATGGAAAATGCCGGTAAGGCAGTAGCTGAAGAGGTCAGACGAATCCTGGGCGATATCAGCCAGCAGCAGATTCTACTTCTAATCGGACCCGGCAACAACGGTGGGGATGGGTTGGTGGCCGCTCGCCATCTTCATGATTGGGGAGCCAAGGTCATCACCTACTTATATGGGCAGAGACCAGCGAGGGACCCAAAGCTTAAGGCGATTCGGGAACGTCGCATCACTCGCGTTGAGGCGCCTAAAGATGAAGACCTGGACAAGCTTGGCGGGTTTTTGACATCAGCCGGCGCCGTTATTGATGCTCTATTTGGCACTGGCACCGCCCACCCCTTTGGTGGTCTGCTGATGATGGTATTGGACAAGGTGAGGCGGGCCAGAAAGAAGCGCCCGGGGCTGCGTATCATTGCTCTGGATTTGCCCTCAGGGCTCAACGCTGATACCGGGGCGGTAGACCCTGGCTGTCTCTATGCTGATAACACTATAACCCTGGCGTTTCCCAAGCCAGGCTTGTTCAAATTCCCCGGGGCAGAAAGGGTAGGCGAAATAACTGTGGCTGATATTGGCATGCCCGCTGATTTGGCTGAGAAGGCAGCTTCAGAATATATTCCCAGTGAGTGGGTTAAATCGGTTCTTCCTGAGCGTCCGCCTCAAGCTAATAAAGGCAGTTTTGGCAGAGTTCTGGTGGTGGCTGGCTCCATAAATTACATTGGTGCCGCCTATCTGGCTTGCAGCGGTGCTCTGCGAGTTGGGGCAGGATTGGTAACACTGGCCACAGCTACCAGACTACAGTCTATCCTGGCTTCAAAACTAACCGAGGTAACCTATCTCCCCTTACCTGAATCCCGCCCCGGTCTCCTTTCCCCTGAAGCAGCCAGGCTGATATTCCGGCAATTTGACCGGTATAATGTTCTACTTCTAGGCTGTGGGCTGGGGCAGAGCGAACCGGTAATCAGGGTCATTAGGTCTATCCTTCTGGGCAAGTCTAAGCCACCATTGCCATCCTTAGTCCTTGATGCCGATGCGCTCAACACCCTGGCTAATACCCCAGGATGGTGGAATCTGCTAACCACCGATGCCATACTTACCCCCCACCCGGGGGAAATGGCGAGGCTGACTGGGATGACGGCGGAGGAGGTGCAGTCAGACCGGTTAGGGATTGCTAAAAAAATGGCTGTGGAATGGCATAAAACCATTGTCCTCAAGGGAGCTTATACTGTTATTGCTGCACCAGATGGTCAAACCCGAATTAGCCATATAGCCAATCCCGGGCTGGCATCAGCCGGGACCGGTGATGTGTTAACTGGAGCTATAGCCGGACTGGTGGCACAAGGTCTATCACTTTTTGATGCTGCCGCCTGTGGTGTATACCTCCATGGTATGGCTGGTGAGATGGTTAAGGCTAGGCTAGGCGATGCTGGTATGATTGCTACTGACCTTCTGCCGGAATTGCCTCAAGTTATTAAGCAGTTAAAGGAAAATCAAGATACCCCGATAACTGAATAGGATGCCATGCTATTAGCTATTGATATAGGGAATACTGACACCACCCTGGGCGTTTTTGAGGGCGAGGAGCTTCGTGCTACCTGGCACATGGCTACTAGTATCCACCGTAGGGGTGATGAGTATGGAGCTTTACTGCTTAACCTGCTGCACCAGCAAGGTCTAGACACATCTGATATTAAGGCGATAGCCTTATGCAGTGTTGTCCCACCATTAATATCCACCTTTGGTGAGCTATTTCAACGCTATTTTCATATCTCGCCACTGGTGGTTGGGGTAGGGGTCAAGACCGGGGTACGCATCCGGATGGATAATCCTAGGGAGGTTGGCGCCGACCGCATTGTAAACGCCGCCGCAGCGCATCACCTCTATGGTGGTCCGGTAATTGTCACTGACCTGGGCACAGCCACTACCTTTGATACCGTATCCAAGGAGGGCGACTATCTGGGAGGGGCTATTGCCCCCGGCATAATCACTGCTGCTGAGGCTTTATTTACCCAGGCGGCAATGCTGCCCAGGGTGGAGCTAACTCGCCCCAAGCGTGCTATTGGCACCAATACCATTGCTGCCATGCAATCAGGGATTATCTTCGGCTATGTAGGACTTATTGAGGGCATAGTGGCTCGCATTCAACAGGAATTAGGGGAAAAGGCTAAGGTGGTAGCTACCGGGGGCGTGGCTGAACTCATAGCTAAAGAAACAGCGGTAATTGATGTGGTAAACCCCGACCTGACCCTAATTGGGCTAAGGCTTATCTATGAGATGAACCAAGACTGATAAGGAGTTGTTTATTAAGGGTAGATTAAAAGGGCCAAAAGGAGCAGGTCTAGAAGAGTCGAGGAGAGGCGAAGCCTCTCTTAAAAACCTCCTCCCTCCTCTCCTTGTAAGGAGAGGAGGATTAAGTGGGTTCCCTGAAAAATCAAAGATTTTTTAGGGTGCATTAAGGGGGTGAGGTTGTTAAGTCTAATAAAGGGGCAATGATGTTAACTGATAAGACTATAGTATTGGGTATCACTGGGAGTATAGCTGCCTACAAGGCAGCCGATATCGCCAGTAAGTTAACTCAAGCTGGGGCTAAGGTTGAGGTGGTTATGACCGACCCAGCTACCAAGTTTATAGCTCCGCTCACCCTTCGTAGCATTACCGGCAGACCGGTGGTAACCGACATGTTTGACTTAGCCTACCAACACAGCATTGAGCATGTAGCTCTCGGTGAGGTGGCTGATATTGTGGTTATTGCCCCGGCTACTGCATCCTTGATTGCCAAGGTGGCAGCCGGCATCGCTGATGATATGGTTACCTTAACTGTGCTGGCGACCAAAGCCCCAATTATTCTGGCACCGGCAATGAATGTTAACATGTTTGAGAATCCTATCACTCAAGATAACCTGGCTAAACTTAAAGCCAGAGGCTTTACCATTGTTGACCCTGCCTACGGTCGATTAGCCTCAGGCAAGGTAGGTCTGGGGCGTCTGGCTGATATTGACAAAATCATAGGCACCATCAAGCAAGTATTGGGCAGAAGCGGTGACCTGGCAGGTAAACGCATGGTGGTTACCGCTGGTGGCACCCGGGAACCCATCGACCCTGTCCGCCATATTGGGAATCGCTCCTCGGGTAAGATGGGCTATGCCATGGCTGAGGCAGCCAGGGATAGAGGAGCAAGCGTAACCCTGATTACTGCCCCCACCTCCCTCCCAGAGCCAGTAGGCATGGAGGTTGTACATATTGAAACCGCTGCCCAGATGAAGGAGGCAGTAGCTAAGGCTGTGGCTCAAGCTGATGCCCTGATTATGGCTGCTGCTGTAGCCGACTATCAGCCAAAGAGCGTAGCCAGAGCTAAGATTAAGAAGGAGACCCCCACCCTGACCCTGGAGCTAATCAGGACGCTGGATATTCTGGCTGAGGTCAAGGGCGACTTCCTCAAGGTTGGCTTTGCTGCTGAAAGCCAGGACATAGTAGCCAATGCCCGGCAAAAACTTGAGAGGAAGCAGCTTGACCTTATCGTAGCCAATGATATTACCGATGCTGATAGCGGCTTCGGTGCTGATACCAATAAAGTAACCTTAATTAGCCGGGATGGCAAGGTGGAAAGCTTGCCCCTTATGAGCAAGAGAGAGGTGGCGGACAGGATACTGGATAGGGTGGTGGGGCTGTTCGGCTCAAAATACTATACGAGAAAGGGAGAAGGATTTAAGCTAACAAACCACCAGAGATTTGTAGAGGCGTTCAAGCATATGGGTGGGGAGGAATTAACGAGAGCTGAGATTGAAACTATGATCTTGAAAAAATTCCCTGGAATGAATCCTGGAAGCATACTGCCCAGCGACCACACCGAAATAAGAGTAAAAGGAGCGTGCTGGTGTGCTTTTACGGACAAAAGAATATTTGATAGAATCAGACGTGCCCTGTATAGGGTTAGACCAAACTTGTAAGGTTGCAAAAGAGATTGCTTAGCAACCCACCCCCAATCCCCACAAGAAAGGGGAGTTGAGGTGAGAGGGGGCGAAGCCCCCTCTCTAAAATCCCTCCCCCTCATGCAAAGAATATATCTCCCTATCATGGAGAGGGGGATACAGGTCGAAGACTCTTCGAGGGGTGAGGTTGTTAAGTAGTAAGTGTTCAGCATCTTTCTGTCACCCTGAGTGAAACGAAGGGTCTCTGAAGATTCTTCGCTACGCTCAGAATGACAAGGGGATGCTTGGAATGACAAGGGGATGCTCAGAAGGACAGTAAGGTGAATGATTACGTTAATTAGATTGCGAAGGAGTAAGTATGCCACAAACTCCGAATATTCAATATGAAATGCCCAAAGCCTATGAGCCGGGAAAGGTGGAGCAGAAGTGGTACCAGTTCTGGCTGGAGAAGGGCTATTTTAAGCCCAAGATTGACCCAAAAAAGAAACCCTTTGTCATCATTATGCCCCCGCCCAATGTTACCGGCGAGCTTCATATCGGGCATGCCCTGACCGCCACTTTGGAAGATATTATGACCCGCTGGCATCGGATGAAGGGTGAGCCCACACTGTGGCTTCCCGGTGTTGACCATGCCGGTATTGCTGCTCAGGTGGTGGTGGAGCAACTGCTGGCTGAGGAAGGGCTAGACCGACATCAGTTGGGCAGAGATAAATTTATCCAGAGGATGAAACAGTGGGCAGCCCAGTGCCGGCAGACTATCGCCGGGCAGCATCAAAGGCTGGGTGCTTCCTGTGACTGGAGCCGGGAGTGTTTTACTCTGGATGAGGGACCCAGCAGGGCAGTGCGCACGGCTTTCGTCCGTCTATATGACAAAGGTTTAATCTACCGCGGGGAGCGGATTATCAACTGGTGCCCCCGCTGTGCTACTGCCCTCTCTGACCTTGAGGTAGACCACAAAGAGGTAATGGGGCATCTATATTATGTCCGTTATCCCCTGGCTGAAGGCGATAAAGAATTCATAACCGTAGCTACCACCCGCCCTGAGACTATACTCGGTGATACCGCTGTAGCGGTCAATCCCGGGGATGAGCGGTTCAAGGCTATGCTCGGTAAAAAGGTCATTCTTCCTGCAGTTAATAGGGCGATACCTATTATCGCCGATGAAGCCGTTGACCCCGACTTTGGCACTGGGGCGGTAAAAATCACCCCTGCCCATGACCCGGTGGACTTTGACATCGCTCAGAGGCAAGGACTGCCTTTGGTAAATATACTAAACCCCGATGTGACCATGAATGAAAACGCCGGACCATATGCCGGGCTTGACCGTTTTGACTGCCGTCGGGCGATACTAGCCGACTTGGAACGGGATGGGCTTCTGGTGAAGGTCGAGCCCTATACCCACTCAGTAGGGCATTGCGACCGCTGCCAGGTGGTTATTGAGCCGCTCGCCAGCAAGCAATGGTTTATCAATACCCACCCTTTGGCTCAAGCTGCTATGAAAGCTGTCCTTGACGGGCGCATCGCCATTATTCCCCCCCGATTTACCAAGGTCTACCTCAACTGGATGGAGAACATTCGTGACTGGTGCATCAGCCGCCAGCTATGGTGGGGGCACCGAATCCCGGTATGGTATTGCCAGGACTGTAGCCAATTAACAGTAACTATTGAGGATGCCAAGCATTGCCGTCACTGCGGCTCACCCAATATAGAGCAGGACCCTGATGTTCTTGATACCTGGTTTAGCTCGGCGCTGTGGACTCATTCCACCCTGGGCTGGCCTGATGATACCAAAGAATTGCGCTACTTCTACCCCACCACAGTAATGGAAACCGGCTATGACATCCTCTTCTTCTGGGTAGCCAGAATGATTATGATGGGTCTGGAGGACACCGGCGATATCCCCTTCCGCACCGTTTACCTTCACGGTCTGGTGCGGGATGAGAAGGGGGAGAAGATGAGCAAGCTCAAGGGCAATGTGCTTAATCCCATTGATACTCTGGAGAAATATGGCACCGATGCCCTGCGCTTTGCCCTATCCACTGATATATCGCCGGGCAACGATATCAAGATGACTGCACCAAGACTAGAAGCCGGTCGCAACTTTGCCAACAAGCTGTGGAATGCCACCCGTTTCGTGGCCAGGAGCATTGAGCCAGAAGGCACCGATGTGAAGATTCAGTGGAGCCTGCTTCCGGTGGAAGACCGCTGGATTCTAAGTCGCTTGAGTCGTACCGTATCCACAGCGACCAGATTGATGGAGAACTTCCAGTTTGGAGAAGCCCAGAGGCAAATCCATGATTTTCTGTGGGGTGAATTCTGCGACTGGTATATTGAGTTTGCTAAGATTCGCCTTCGCTCAGAGGAAGTGCTATCTCCCGTCCCGGTTCTGGTCTATGTTCTGGAGACCTCGCTTCGCCTGTTGCATCCCTATATGCCCTTCGTCACCGAAGAGCTATGGCAAAATCTTAGAAAGCACCTGCCCGCAGACTGGCAAGCAACCGACTCCATAATGCTCGCCGCCTACCCAGAGACAGATGAAAAAGCTATTGACCTACAAGCGGAGCGAGTTATGGAATCCGTAATAGAGATAATACACTCTATCCGTAATTTTCGGGCTGAGCGCAAGGATGAAAGGGTTCTGCTCGGGAGGAGAATCCCCGAAACTATTGAGTGGGTTCATAAGGCGCAGGACTATGCTGGCGAGCTTACCCCAGCTATCACCCCCTATTCCCCGGCGATTCAGACCCTGGCTCGGGTAAGATCAATTAGTTTTCATGATAACATACAAGAGAGTCCGCCACCTAAAAATGCCGCAGTGTTTGTGCTGAAACACTCTACGTTAGTCATAATTATGGAAGGCATAGTCGGCTCGGCAGCTGAGAGAGAACGGCTGCAGAGGGAGATAGAGCAAAGCCAGGCTGGGGTTGCCCGACTTGAAGCCCGGCTCAAGGACAAAGCCTTTCTGACCAAGGCGCCAGCAGCCGTGGTGGGCAGAGAACGAGATAAACTAGCCATAAGAAAGGATAAACTGGAAAGACTAAAACAGCAACTTATCAGGTTTCAGGCTTGACCAAAACCGAAGCCGCTCCCCCTTAGTAAACAAGGAGAGCGGCTCCGATTCTTAACTGGTTGCTACTAGCTACTTTTTAGTCTTTCCATTCACCGCCTTTCCCCATGCGGGAGAAGCAAAACCACAGCCCGCCGATAAATACTAGCGACATAACAACCGTAGCCACTATTGCACCTGTTGTCATTTTCCGCTCACCTCCTTGGGAGTCTTGGTCTTGATTGCTTGCAGCACAAAGCTCAGCCCCAGGGTTACCGCCAGTATGACCCATATCATGGAAGCTGCCCAGAGCGGATACCCTTCATAAGGTGCGGCTATGTCCTTCATGAAACCACCGTAGATTACGACGAAAAGCAAACCTGCTGGCACGACAACTTTTAGTAGCCAATCAAACCAGGCTCCAATCTTGAAATCCGAGGTCTCATTAAGGTGTTCTCTGAGCTTTTTAGCGCCATATACCCAGCCAACGACGATGCAAGCTAGGGCGCCGGTTATCAGTAAACCGTAGAAGGAGGCTGTCCTATCCACAATATCCAGCCAATAGAGACCGCCGCCGGTGGTAAATATGAGTCCTATTAGGAAGGCGATAACGCAGATTGCCGCTGTGACTTTTACCCTGCTCCAGCCAAATTTATCCATGAGCGGAGAGATTACGCCTCCATAGGTAAGGAAGAAGGCAGAATCTATGCCTAAAAAGAACAAGCAGAGGAAGAAGATTACACCAGTAAGGGCAGCTAGGGCTGGCATCATAGATATCGCCACCGGATAGCTTACGAAAGCCAAGCCTAGACCTGCACCACTAACCTCCCCAACCGGAATGGATAGGGCATGCATGATGAAACCAACAGTGCTAAATACGGCAAAACCGGCAAAGAAACTAGTGGCACAATTGGAAAATGATGTAATAAAGGCATTATTGGTCACATCTGCTTTCTTGGCGATAAAGCTGCCGTAGGCAAACATCCCCGCCATTCCCAGTGAGAGAGTGAAGGCAATCTGGCTAAAGGCACCAAACCACACGTCTATGTTACCCAACACAGCCATGTCCGGTGTCAGGTAATAGTTCAGTCCGTCAATAGCCCCGGGCAAGGTTAGCCCCCTTATCATCAGGATAACCAGCAGAGCCCAGGGGATGGTTACTGTCCAGACGGCGACCTTGCCTATTACCCTGGCTCCCTTAAACATTATGAAGAACAGGGCTACCCAAACGAGTGCCAATGCTCCTACTATTGGCCACTGAAGACCGCCAAGCACCCCTGGTCCGGATGAAAGGTTCAATATATCCCCAAAGAAGTATGGCGCTGCCCCCGCAGCTCCAGCCTCTCCTGCACCCCAGGCTAGAGTAGCTGAGCTAACCGTATAGCGCAGAGCCCAGGCTATTATCACGGTATAATAGGTGACTATCAGGAATGCCATGAAAACCGGCCACCAGCCTAGCCATTCCCATTTCTTGCCTATTCCTTCAAAAACTCCTGGGGCGCCTCTCTGGAAATAACGACCCATGCCGAACTCCATCATCATCCAGGGAATGCCCATTACAATAAGTCCAATAATCCACGCAATCAAGAAGGCTCCGCCACCATATTCATAGGTCATATAGGGAAATCTCCAGATATTGCCCAGACCTATTGCGGAGCCTATCGCTGCAAACAGGAAATAATACCTGCTACTCCATCTTTCTCTTGTTACTTCCGCCAATACCTCATCCTCCTTTCTTTAAGATTTACCAAATCAGAGGATAACCTTTTATACTATATGGACACCTCCTTTCTTTATGAATTAAATAGTGAAAAAGGGACTTTATAATGCCCCTCCCCTTAAATTTGCTTATTTAGTATTCATTAACTAGGGATTTTACATAGCTCAAGGCGATATGTCAATAGGTTTTAACATAAAATCATGCTTACCCAGCTTCTTAGAAAAACCGTTGATAGTTAACTGCTCCAACGCCTTCTTGGTATCACTGGCAACCCTTGCCTTATCACACTGCTTTAGCCGATACTTAAATAGCCAATAGGTAAACTCCTTTAGCTCGGTCAGGCTGATGGACCTGAGGCGGGGGTAACCCTTCTCCCGCCTGAAGCGCTTAAGCAATATAGTTTTAGTGGCACCATATATTCGCCGGTAAACCTCATTAACCAGATTATGCTCATTATTATAGCCTGAGGTGCGCCTCTCCTTGCGCACTTCCTCCTGCACCGCCTGAATTAGAGCCTCCTCCACAGTGATGCCATAGAAATAGTTAAGATACTGATGATATTTACCACTGCCAATAAGCTTCTTGAATTTCTCCTTGGTCAGTCTAATTGGTGGTTCACCATGGAAGAGGAGGGCAAGTCTTTCATCATCAGGCAGCAAGCCATCTACCGCCTCGCATAGCCGTTCAGCCAAAAGCAGCCAGTCAAAGGCTTCACCATCAATAAGGTAGCGGTAATGGCGACCGTTATGGGTTTCCTCGCCGTCAGTCCACAACCCGATAGCCTCCAGCAGGGCGATATACCAGTGCTTGCCACCAGTGATAGCCTGCTCTAAGTATCTTATCGCCTTATTATTACCCCTGCCGGTAACTGTTAAGCCCTGGGTTGACATTCTCCCTATCTCCTCAGGTAGGCTATAACCTCTTCTAGCGGTCTGGTATTTAGTATGTCCTGCGCCTGACACCAGCCCCGCCTGGCTACCCCCACCCCGAAGCGCATAAATTCCAGATGCTCGGTGGAGTGGGCATCGGTATTGATTACCAGCTTTACCCCCAGCTCTCTAGCCCGATAGGCATGGATGTCCTTAAGGTCTAGCCGACTGGGCATAGCGTTGATTTCCAGCGCAGTATTGGTTCTGAGTGCTGCCTGGAAGACAGCCTCCATATCCGCCGCCACTGGCTCTCTACCCGGTAGCAGACGAGAGGTGGGATGTGCCAGCACATCTACATCGGGATTTTCCATCGCCTTTATAATCCGCCTTGTCATCTGCTCCTGGCTCTGATTCATCGCCGAATGCACTGCTGCGGTAACAATATCCAGCTCTGCCAGAAGCTCTTGGGGCATATCCAGGCTGCCATCGGCGCGAATGTCCACCTCCATGCCACAAAAGATATGAATGCCGTCTAGCCTTTGGTCGAGCTGTTTAATCTCCGATATTTGCTGCCTCAGTCGTTCAGCATCCAGCCCGTGGGCAATTCCCCGCCCCCCTGAATGGTCGGCGATTCCCAAATACTGGTAGCCAAGGGCTTTGGCGGCTAGTGCCATTGCCTCAATGCTGTCGCGCCCATCGCTCCAGTCGGTGTGAACATGGAGGTCGCCCTTTATATCTGGTAGCTCTACCAGCCGGGGTAAAGTGCCCTGTTCTGCCCTTTCCACCTCTTGTTGACCCTCTCGCAGCTCAGGGGGTATAAATTCCAGCCCCTGCCGCTGATAGAAGGCTTCCTCGGTGGCAAACTTCTCCAGCTCATCGGTAGCCAGGTTAGTGATGCCATACTCGGATAGTTTAAGTCCCCGTCGGTGTGCCCTCTCTCTCAGGTTGATATTATGCTGCTTGCTTCCGGTGAAGTATTGTAGTAGAGAGCCAAATGAGTCGTGCTCCACGATTCTGAGGTCAACCTGAAGCCCTCCAGAAACAACCACGCTTGATTTGGTGGTGCCACTGACCAAGACCTCCTTGACCTGGGGCAAGCTGGCGAAGGTCTGCATTATCTCTCTGGCATCATCGGCAGTCCCCATGAGGTCAATATCGCCCACTGTTTCCTGAAAACGGCGCAGGCTGCCGGCTGGAGCCAGATTTTTAATTCCAGGCACCTGCCCCAGCCGGGACAGAATTTCATCCACCACCGGCAGTGCCTCACCGATAGGGATACGCTGGTCCTTTCTTCTCATTGCTTGAATCTGGTGCAGGATATTCTCCGCCGTCTTATCCCCCATACGGTATAACCTGGCTACCTGACCCCCAACGATAGCCGCCTCCAGCTCGTCCACCGAGCTTATCTCCAGTTCGGTGGAAAGAAGCATCGCTATCTTAGGACCAACGCCGGGTATATCAAGCAAGGTGCTAATCCCATCGGGGAAATCAGCCTTTAGCTGCTCGTAGTAGCCGAGCTTGCCCGTAGTTATTAGCTCGGTAATCTTCTTGGTAATCGCCTCCCCCACCCCCGGGACTTCCTTTAGCCTATCCTCCCTGACCAGTTGCTCCACCTCCACCGGCAGGTGCTCAATGGAGCGAACCACCTTCTGGTAAGCCCGAATCTTAAACGGGTTCTCCTCCTTAAGCTCCAGCAGGTCGGCAATATCCTGAAATACCTTGGCAACCTGTTTATTATTCATTGGCTTTGATTTTGTTTCTTATCCAATCCCAGTCCGGGTCGCCGTGGTCAAAGAACGACTTAAAATTATCCTTCAGCCACTCGTAATAGTCATCCTCTGTATAGTGGCAAAAAGCCTCAACCAGAGCCTCCTTGGGAATATCCTCAGGAATTTCCCAGTCCCCCTCCTCGAACTCCCAATTCAAAAACTCTTCAACAACTGCTCTATCAAGCATCCTTTGCCTCCGAGAATATTAAATACCAAGCTCCTTTTCAAAATCTTTGTAGTTCTTTTTCCGTCGGTAAAGCTCCTCAACCTGCTCTAGCTCGATAAAGTTGATTCGACTACCAATTTCATGGAAAGCCCCCGAGAGTAGCTTATTTACCTTAAGACGTTCTGATTCGGGTGCCACAATAAAAATATGGCTGTTCCACAGGTCAAAAGCGTCCTTCAGTTTTGCTAATGCCTGGTAAATATCTCCGCCAACTTGAATTTCGAAGACGTAGGTAGGTACAGACTTCGTTACTCTTCTCCACACAACATCAAGCCTTCCTAAGTCGCAAGAATATTCTGACTCAGCGAGATAGTTCTGAAGTTTTCCAATTTCAACCAGTTTCGTTTGTAATTCTTTGTGAGAGGACGGTCCTTTTTCTACTGTTTCTGTTACACCGGTATATTCGGCAGTAGGTTCTGCAATCGCCAATGGTGTAATAACTTTAACGGCGTATTTACCTGTTCCCAAGGAAGACACTAATGTTTTAGCTGTCGTTTTGTCAAGCAATTGGAAACCTGAACGGGGCCGCAGTTGCATCGAGACTATTTTGTCGGTTGCCCATTTGTCTGGGGGTAGGCAGAAATCCACATCAAATTCAAAGCGCAATGGCCATATGACTTTATATTCTTTAAGCTCATCAGGCCAAAGAGGTTTGCGTTGCTTAAATTTAGTACGAACAGTGCCATATCCAATAATGCCACCGACTGGTTTAGTGGCATAGAATAATAACTTGTCATTCTCGTCGAGGCTTTGCCATAAGTGGAGTTGTCTTTCCTTAAGCCCCCAAATATTCCCATGCTTAAACGCCGTGTCCCAATTCTGCGTAGTACCCACTGTTAGCCAGTAATTCATCAATATCTCTCCTCTCACCTTCCACAGCAGTGTTTGTATTTCTTGCCCGAGCCGCAGGGGCAGGGGTCGTTTCTGCCTACCTTCTTGCCGCCAACCTTGAGCCGCTTCTTACCACCACTGGCCCCAACCTGAACCGGTGCCAGTGCCCCTTGGGGGGCTTCCTTCTTGACAATGCCCACACGGTATATGGTATGAGCCACATCGTGCTGAATAGTGGACAGGAGGTTCTGAAACAGGTTATGCCCCTCTCTCTTGTAGGCGACCAGCGGGTCTCGCTGAGCTACCGCCTGTAGCCCTATCCCCTGGCGCATATTCTCCATCGCCGTCAGGTGCTCCACCCACAGGCTGTCTATGGTGCGGAGCATTACCAATCTTTCCAGCACCCTCATATTGTCTGAGCCCAGCTCCTTCTCCCGCTCTTCATAAATAGCCTCTGCCAGCTCAATGAGCCTGTCTTCAATCTGCTTCGGCTTGAGTCGGGAAAGGGCTTCGGCATTGAATGATGGCGGCAAGTGGAAGACGGTAGAAACTTCACTAACTAATCCGTCCAAGTCCCAGCCAATGCCATGCTCGTCAGCGGTATGGGCTTGCACCAGCCCTTGAATCTCTTCTTTGACCATTGACAGGATATTTGCCTTGAGGTCAACGCCGCTTAAGAGCTTTTTACGCTCGCCGTAGATAAGCTCGCGGTGCTTATTAATTACATCATCATACTCCACCAGGTGCTTACGCATATCAAAGTGGTAGCCCTCTACCTTAACCTGCGCCCCCTCAATGGAGCGGTTAACCAATTTATTCTCAATGGGGGTATCCTCATCCATGCCCGCCCACTCCATAAAGGACTTAATTCGGTCGCCACCAAAGCGGCGTATAATATCATCCTCCAAGGAGACATAGAATCTGGAGCTTCCCGGGTCGCCCTGTCGCCCCCCTCTACCCCGGAGCTGGTTATCAATTCGTCTCGCCTCATGACGCTCGGTGCCGATAATGTGAAGTCCACCCTTCTGGGCGATGCCTTCACCCAGCACAATATCAACACCGCGCCCAGCCATATTGGTGGCGACGGTTACTGCTTCCGGCTGCCCTGCTTGGGCGATGATATAAGCCTCCCTCTCATGCTGCTTGGCATTGAGCACCTCATGGGTGATACCCCTCTTCTTTAGCAGATCGCTCAAATACTCTGAATTCTCAATAGATACTGTGCCAATCAGCACCGGGCGGCTCTCCTTGTGAAGCTGCTCAATCTCACGCACCACCGCTCGGAACTTAGCCTTCTCATCCTTATAAATCTGGTCGGGGAAGTCCTCCCGAATCATCGGCTTATGGGTGGGAATAATCACCACCTCAAGTTTGTATATCTTGTGGAACTCCTCAGCCTCGGTGACGGCGGTGCCTGTCATGCCCGCCAGCTTGTCATACATGCGGAAGTAGTTCTGGATGGTAATAGTGGCAAAGGTGCGGCTTTCTTGCTGAACCCTGACATGCTCCTTGGCTTCTATTGCCTGATGTAGCCCCTCGGAGTAGCGCCGACCATACATTAGCCTGCCGGTGAACTCATCAACGATGGTAACCTGACCGTCCTTCACTACATACTCACGGTCTCGCTTATATAGCTCCTTGGCGCTTAGAGCGTTTCTCAGGTAGCGATGCAGGTCAGAGTTCGCTGGGTCATAGAGATTGGGCGCCTTTAGCAATCCTTCCCGCTTCAGCATCCGTTCCATATTGGTGATGCCAGCATCGGTCAGGCTGATGGTGCGTGTCTTTTCATCTATGGTATAGTCCGCTTCCTTCCTCACGCTGGGGACAAGGCGGGCAAATATTTGGTACCTCTGTCCTGCTTCCACATCTGGAGCGCTGATAATAAGTGGGGTGCGTGCTTCATCAATAAGCAGGTAGTCTACCTCATCCACGATGGCGTAGTTCAACGGGGGCTGGACACATTGAGACAGGTCCATAACCATATTGTCCCGCAGATAGTCAAAGCCGAACTCGCTGCTGGCGCCGTAGGCGATATCTGCCTCATAAGCCTCACGGCGAGAGATGGGACGAAAATGTACCCACCGGCTGTCGCCGGAGTCATAGTCGGGGTCATAGAGGCGGGATGGAGCGTGCTCATCCGGGGTCTGCATGGGGTAAATGCTGGCCACGCTTACCCCCAGGGCGTGGTAGATAGGTCCCATCCAGTAGGGGTCTCGTCTCGCCAGATAGTCATTAACCGTAACCAGGTGGCAGCCCTGACCGGAAAGGGAGTTCAAGTAAAGGGGAAGGGTAGCTACCAGGGTTTTGCCCTCACCGGTTTTCATCTCGGCGATTTTGCTCTGATGAAGGGCAATGCCCCCCATCAGCTGCACATCAAAGTGGCGCTGACCGATAGTCCGCTTGGCTGCCTCACGAACGGCAGCAAAAGCCTCAGGCAGAAGCTCATCAAGCGAACTGCCGCTTTGCAGCCGAGCCTTAAACTCATCGGTCTTGGCACGAAGCTCAGCATCAGTGAGCTGCTCAAATTCGGGCTCAAGCTCGTTTATGGTGCTGACCAGTGGCTGTAACCGCTTCAACTCTTTCTCATTAGAATCACCAAGACCACCCAGCCACTTAAACATAACTCACCCCTGGTCAAACATAGCTCCTATTGATAGTCCGGTATGGATGCGGTGGATAGCTTCACCCAGTAGTGGGGCTATGGGCAAAACGGTAATCTTATCCAATTTCTTATCACCGGCGATAGGGACAGTGTCAGTAACTACCACCTCCTTCACCGGGCAAGAAGCTATCTTCTGGATAGCTTGACCAGAGAATATGGGGTGGATGCAGCAGGCGAATATCTCTTTGACCCCCCGCTTCTCTAATGCAGAGACAACACCCAGCAGAGAGCCGGCGGTGTCTATTTCGTCATCTACTGTGAGCGCCACTTTGCCCTCCACCTCACCAATGACATTTAGCGTCTCAGCCTGGTCAACATTGCCCACCCGTCTCTTCTCCATAATAGCCAGGGGGGCATCAAGGCTAGCTGCCAGGTCTCGCGCCCGCTTGGTAATACCGATATCGGTAGCCACTACCACTAGGTCATCAAAGTCTCTTTCTTTAAAATAGTGGCTCAATAGGTAAAGAGCGGTCAGCTCATCAACAGGTATGTTAAAGAAGCCCTGAATCTGAGCAGCATGTAAATCCACTGTCAGTAGTCGATTGGCACCAGCCACAGTGAGCAGGTCAGCAACCAACCTCGCTGTTATCGGCACCCGGGGTTGGTCCTTCTTATCGGTACGACCATAACCGTAGTGAGGAATGACGGCAGTGATACGCCCCGCCGATGCACGCTTTAAGGCATCAAGCATGATAAGTAACTCAACCAGATTGTTATTGACCGGGGAGCAGAGGGGCTGAATAACGAAGGTGTCTCTTTGGCGGACGTTCTCCAGAATACGAACAAAGATATTCTCATTACTGAACTCAAAGACCTCACACTCGCCCAAGGGTATGCCCAGATATTCAACCACCGCCTGGGCTAGAGTGGGGTGGGCGTTACCGGTGAATACCTTTAACTCGTCCATCAATCATTGCCTCCTCTTAAATAAGACTTTAACTCACATCAGATACATTATAGCACTATTGTTTAACTACCTCACCCCCTTTAGACATTTACTTGGCAACTCCACTTTAATATTTTACAACCCACCCCCTGTTTTCAGTTGTCTTTCTTCCCACCCTCCCATTGGGACTTTGCCCTTAAACCTCTACTTTATTGGGGAGTTTAAGAGGGGCGTTAGCCCCTCTTTTAAATAAGTTCCCCTTCCCCTTATTAAGGGGAAGGGGATAAAGGGGATGGGGTTGCCAAACAATATCAGTCATCAATGCCGGGTACCGGGAAGCGGCGACATATCTCGCTGGCCTCCTGGCTCACCTGTTTCTGAATATCTGGGTTGCCAATATTGGTAATTACTCTTACAATCAGTGAGGCAATGCGCTTCATTTCTTCACTGGCGAAGCCTCGCGTGGTCACTGCTGGTGTGCCTAATCTAATGCCTCTGGTTACTCTGGGCGACTTTTGGTCAAAGGGAATGCTGCTCCGACTAACCACAATGCCTGCTATCTCCAAAGACTCCTCGGCTTCTTTACCGGTGATGCCAATCTCAGTGAGGTCTACTAAAATGAGGTGGTTATCGGTTCCACCTGAGATAAGGCGCAGACCCAGTCGTTGGAGCTCACCGGCTAGAACCTGGGCGTTATCCAGTATAGCCCGTTGATAGTCAGTGAAGCCAGGTTGCATAGCCTCATAAAAAGCTACAGCTTTGGCGGCAATAGCGTGCATGAATGGTCCTCCCTGCATCCTGGGGAAAACAGCGTCATCTATTGAGGAAGCTAGTTTGCCCCGAGACAAGATGAACCCACTTCGCGGACCGCGTAGTGTCTTATGCGTAGTTGAGGTAACTACATCAGCATAGGGCACAGGGGTAGGATGCAGACCCACAGCTACCATACCGGCTATGTGAGCTATATCAACCATTAACTTGGCTCCCACCAGGTCAGCGATATGCCGAAAACGCTCAAAATCGATAATCCTGGGGTAAGCACTGGCTCCAGCCACAATCAACCTGGGCTTGTGCTTTAAGGCGAGCCTCTCTACTTCCTGATAGTCAATCCTTTCTGTTTCCCGGTTAACCCCGTAGAGGATGAAATTATAGGACTTACCGGAAAAGCTTACCTTATCGCCGTGAGTGAGGTGACCACCGTGAGCCAGGCTCATGCCCATGACAGTGTCACCGTACTCCAGCAAGGCATAGTAGGCTGCCATATTAGCCTGAGCCCCGCTGTGGGGCTGGACATTGGCATGCTCAGAATGGAATAGCTCCTTTGCCCGCTGGATAGCCAAATTTTCCACTATATCCACATTTTCACAGCCGCCGTAGTAGCGTCGCTGGGGATAACCCTCAGCATATTTGTCGGTTAGGAACGAGCCTTCTGCCTCAAGCACAGCCCTGCTGGCATAGTTCTCGGAGGCGATAAGATTTATTGTTTCCCTTTGCCGCTTCCCCTCCATATAAATGGCATGACCGATTTCTGGGTCAGCTTGGCTTAAAAAATCCATTTCTTTCCCTCTTGCTCCAGTCTACAACCGCACCCCTACACTGTCAATAACATGACAAGAAGCCGTTTAGTTGTCTTTCTTCACACTGAACCCACCCTATAGGGGCTTTGCCCCCAATCCCTCGCTTTATTGGGGTGTCTAAGAGGGGCACCAGCCCCTCTTTTATAAAATAACTCCCCCTCCCTTACAAGGGAGGGGGATAACACTCTCTTAAATTGACTTGACATATTGTCCGTGTTATCATAATCAAAAGGCTGGTCGGTATGTCAGCTCTGAGTGAGCTTTATACAGAGATTGCGCTTTGTCAGCAGTGTGAAATAGCCAAATATCGAAATAAGGTAGTGCCTGGTGAAGGGGCGGAGGATGCCGATATAATGTTTGTTGGTGAGGCACCAGGTTGGCATGAAGACCAGCAGGGGCGCCCATTTGTAGGACCAGCGGGAAAATACCTGGATGAATTGCTGGCTTCCATCGGCTTGAGGCGTGAGCAGGTTTATATTGCCAATGTGATTAAGTGCCGTCCGCAGGGAAACCGCGACCCCTTACCTATGGAAATTCAAAACTGCCGCCAGTGGCTAGAACGACAGATTGAGATAATTCGCCCTAAGATGATTGTAGCCCTGGGGCGTTACTCTATGGCGATGTTCTTCCCCGGCAAGAGCGTAAGTAAGATTCATGGCACAGCTCAAAAGCGGGATAATGTTATCTACTATGCTATGTATCACCCGGCAGCGGCTCTTCACCAGCAGAGCTTACGCCGTACCATAGAAGAGGATATGCTTAAAATCCCATCGCTCCTAGCCCGGGCGGAAATTATCAAGGAGGAAGAACAACAACCACAGCAATTAACTATGTTTTAGGTGAAAAAATTATGACCAAGCCAAGATTAAAAATAATCCCTCTCGGTGGACTATCTGAAATCGGCAAGAATATGATGGCGATGGAATGTGAAAACGACATCATCATCATTGATGCCGGCCTCATGTTCCCCGGGGAGGAAATGCTGGGTATTGACCTGGTAATCCCGGACATCAGCTACCTGCTGGAGAGGCGGGAGAAAATAAGGGGTATAGTTATCACCCATGGTCATGAGGACCATGTTGGTGCCTTGCCTTACCTGCTGCCCCAGCTTGATGTGCCTGTTTATTCCACCAGGCTTACCCATGGGCTTATCTCAGTGAAGCTTAAAGAAAGAAAGGCACTGGCAGGGGCTAAGCTTAAGGTTATACCCTTTGGCGGTCAGGTCACACTGGGAAGATTCAGGGTTGAGTTCTTCCCTGTTTGCCATAGCATACCTGACGCAGCAGGTCTAATCATACATACCCCGGTGGGCACTATTGTTCATAGCGGAGATTTTAAGCTTGATTATACCCCAGTTGATGGTAAACCAACCGACCTTTCCCGGCTAGCTCAGCTAGGGGCACAAGGGGTATTGCTTCTGCTCTCAGACTCCACTTATGCTGAGCTTCTTGGTTACACTCCCTCAGAGAGGGTGGTTGGCGAAACCCTGGACCGTGTCATGGCTGAAGCACCGGGAAGGGTGATTGTGACTACCTTCTCATCGCTGGTCTCTCGCATTCAGCAGGTTATTGACGCCGCAGCCAAGCACCAGCGCCGTGTCTTTATTGTTGGGCGTAGTATGACTGATATAGTGCGCATGACCCTAGAGCTGGGCTATCTAAAGGCTCCTGATGGCATACTAGCTCGGATTGATGAACTCAGAGGTATGCCTCATAATAAGGTTGTCTTTATTACTACTGGAAGCCAGGGGGAGCCAACCTCAGCCCTGGTTCGCATAGCCAATCGAGACCATCGTCAGGTTCATATCCTTCGTGGGGACACAGTGGTTCTTTCAGCAACCCCTGTCCCGGGTAATGAATCGCTAATCAACAGGACGGTGGATAACCTTTTCAAGCAGGGGGCTCAGGTTCTCTATGATAAGGTGGCACCGGTTCATGTCCATGGGCACGGCAGTCAGGAAGAGCTAAAACTGTTGCTAAATTTAGTCAAGCCAAGGTTCTTTATACCTATCCATGGTGAATATCGCCACCTGAGTCTCCATGCTAAATTAGCCCAGTCTGTGGGTATTCCCAAGGAGAATATCTTCGTGCTGGAAGATGGCGATGTCCTTGAGCTTAGCCCACAGGCGGGCAAGAAAACGGGCAAGGTTAGTGCCGGCAATGTGTATGTAGATGGTCTGAGCGTGGGCGACATCGGTAGCGTTGTTCTCCGTAATCGAAGGATGCTATCCAGGGATGGAATAGTGGTGGTGATTATTGCTGTCAATAGGCAAACCGGCAAGCTGGTGGGGCGTCCTGATATTGTATCCCGAGGCTTTGTTGATACTAGAGAGTCAAAGGATATGATAGATGAGAGTCGTGACCTGGTAGCTCGAGCCTTAGACCATAGCGGTAAGCGCTCGGCTGAGTGGGGCTTTGTCTATACTAAAATTAGAGACATATTGAATAGGTTTTACTATGAGCAGACTAAGCGCCGTCCTATGATTCTTCCTGTTATGGTAAAGGTGTAGCTTTAAATGGCTAAGAAGAAAGCCAATACTAAGCGTAAGTCTAGAAGTCAGCCCAAGCCTGAAGGAAGGTCGGGGTGGAGCCAGTTTTTCCATTTCATCGCGCTGCCACCGGTGCGGCGGCTTATACTGCTCGTCATCATTATATCCCTGCTAATCTGGCAGTGGTCGGCACTGACTTCATGGGCTGCCAGTGTTAGAGATAGCACCTTGGAGTTGTTTGGCTGGGGGCTGGTCTTTATAATTATAGCCTTTGGCATCCTGGTGGGAGTGGTGTGGGGGCGGAAGGTGCTATCCGTTATCTACCATTGGAACCAGTGGCTTGGCGGCATTGCCTTTATTCTGGCTATTTTGGGAATACTGGCTTTTTTCAGGCTGGGGGGCAGCTTTGGTCAGAATATTATTGGCAATCCTGATTTTGTTGGTGCCCTTCGGCTGCTGGGGCTTGTGGTCATCGGTATTGTTTTAGTTGCCCCCGGAGTCTGCCTCCGCCTTTTGCTTAGTTTCACTTCCTGGGTAGGCGAACAGCTTAAAAAGCGCCCTGCCCCCAGACCGGTGACTTACATTGAGCCTACCACCACTGAAGAGCCGATATCAACCCCTCTGACTATACCTCAGGAACCGCTGACCAGGGAGACCGAAGCTGAGGCGGCGACCCCGGTGCTTACCCCCACCCCCGGTCAACAGGAATTGCGGCAAGTAGCCCAGGAGGTATGGAAGAAATATGGCGAATCACCAGCATTGGTTACCGTTGATGGCTGGAGATTACCACCCATTGATATTCTGGATAGTGCCCCTGAGGTTGAGTTTGGTCAGGCTGATAACATGCAGAGAGCCAAGCTGATTGAAGACGCCTTAGCTAGCTATGGTGTTGCGGCTAAGGTGGTGCAGATAAATGCTGGACCAACGGTCACCCAGTTTGGTGTGGAGCCAGGCTGGGATAGGAAGATGAAGGAGATAAAGGAAAGGGATAAAGACGGGAATGTTAAGGTCAGGTTGGAGGAGGTATCTAAGACAAGGGTCAAGGTGGAGAGAATTACCTCTCTGGCTAATGACCTGGCTCTGGCTCTGGCGGCACCCAGCATCAGGATTGAAGCCCCGGTGCCGGGTAAATCGGTGGTAGGGATTGAAGTGCCCAATACCATTTCCGGTCTGGTTAGTCTGCGAGGGGTAATAGAGACTAGCGTCTTTCAGAAAATAGAGGCTAAGTCTAAGCTGTGCCTGGCAATGGGGAAGGGTGCTGGCGGCGAGGCGGTAGCCGCTGACCTATCCCGAATGCCCCACCTGCTTATCGCCGGGGCTACAGGAAGCGGCAAGACCGTTTGCCTTAATTCTATTATCTGTTGCCTGCTGCTACATGATTCTCCCAATGATGTGCGGTTTATTATGATTGACCCCAAGAGGGTGGAGCTGACCTCGTTTAACAGCATACCTCACCTGGCTACCCCGGTTATAGTGGATACCCACAAAGCCCTGGGCACACTGCGCTGGCTCAACAAGGAAATGGATAAGAGGTATCAAAAACTGGCTACCGCCGGCGCCCGTAACATTGAGGGTTACAATAGAAACAGGCAGGGAGAGGAGAAGGTCCCTTACCTGGTACTTGTTATTGATGAGCTTGCCGATTTAATGATGGCAGGCTTTGATGAAGTAGAGCATGCCCTGTGCCGATTAGCCCAGCTTGCCCGAGCTACCGGCATTCACCTCATCGTGGCTACCCAGCGCCCATCGGTAGATGTGGTCACGGGATTGATTAAGGCTAACTTTCCTACCCGCATTAGCTTTGCTGTTACATCTCAGGTGGATTCACGCACTATTCTTGATATGGGAGGTGCTGAAAAACTGCTGGGTAGGGGAGACATGCTCTATATGCCTACTGAGGCAGCTAAGCCCAAACGCCTCCAGGGTTGCTATGTCTCTGATGCTGAGGTAGAGAGGCTGGTCTACTTCTGGAGTAGCCAGCAGAGGGAAGAGGCAGCACCGCTAAAGATTGAGGAGTTTGCCATACCCCTGACTGGTGCCGGAAGGGGAGGCTTCCCCGAAGACCCGCTTCTGGACGCTGCCAAACAACTGGCACAGGAACATAAGCACATATCTACCTCTTACCTGCAGCGGCGTTTGCACATCGGCTACCCCAGGGCTGCCCGCCTCATGGAGCAGCTTGAGGAGGAGGGGGTTAAGAGGGAGGAGGGGGGTTGAGGGGACCTTCTGCTGGTTATTATGCCCACCCCTCGTTTTAATCTATTCCCGCCCGCCGCCCTTTCAATGTAAAGAGGGGTGGCACCCCTCTTAAACACCCTGCTCACGCAAATTATTTTGAACGAGGGTATTTTTGCCTCTATTTTATTATTCTTGGTTTTGTTTATAATACCCATATATAAACAAGTGCCTTAGGAAGCATTTCGTGAATGATTATGATAAAGTTTTATATAACAGTTTGATAGAGAGGCTGTGTAGAATTCTTATAATGCATGCTAGGAACAAAATCGCTAAGAAACAACTATTTTATGACGGCCTTTATTATTCAGTTAAGATGATTCGTGCGGCGTACCATAATTTGGTCGATAAACTATGTACGCTCGCAGATTTTAAATTTAAGGACCCAGCTGATTTGGCTGAATCTGCAATAACTGAGGCTTGGGCTATTGTTGATTCTTTATATCGCTTGCGCAAGTTACTTGAGGACACACCTGGGCTAAAGCAGAAATCGCCAGAATTGCAGTTATTCTATCGAAAAACGAAGTGCCTGAAAGATTTACGTGATTCTATTCAGCATCTTGATGAGTACATAGAAAAATATGTCTCTAACAAGATACCAGCATGGGGACGTGTATCTTGGGTTTATCCAACAAGCCCCCAAAGCTATAAAGCGTGTATGATAAATCTGGGAGACGTTCAGCCAGACTGGAAGTTAATGCCTAGTCGTATGGGAGAAAAGATGCGCACTCCTGTTGATTTTATTACAATAACCGCAGAAAATACTGTGTGTCTAACACATATGATTGATGCTTTGGAACAGTTAATGCCTTGGCTGAATAACCAGTTAAATAATACTTTCAATAGAAAGCATCAGTTAGTAATTGTGGGCTTTGGAATAGATACGCATTATAATATCTATTAATCACTTTTATCTTCCCCTCCCCCTCAACCTCTTCAAAATCGCATCCATATATATTCTAGCCAGATTTTTGCCGTGCTTGGACATCCGCTGCCCGCCTTATGGAGCAGCTTGAGGAAGAGGGTGTCAGTAGGGAGGGAGAGGTTTAGCTAATTTCTATTCCTTGGCTGCGACATATGCCGTCAGCCATGACCACAAAGCCCATATCCAAAGTGCAATCGTTATCAGGAACCACTCGGTCGACCACAAGCCGATTTCTTTATCCATGAAACTGCTTATTATTCCCATTATTAAGCAGGCTAAGCCCAGAACCTCTAAAACCATTGCCGCCCGCGCATGGAATTTAGGCCCTTTCCCGAACAGTAAGAACCTCAACTCCTTTGGAACTGCTGCCATCTTTGTTACCTCCTTTCCTTTGTAGTTACCTCTTTTACTACTTCTTCTGCTATCTGTCAACCCGGTGGCGTTTTAATCTCTTCAAAATCGCATCCATGTAGATTCTAGCCAGACTTCTCCCATGCTTGGGTATTCGCTCCCGCTTCTTTCTGAGCTTCTTGTCACGGCGCTCCTGCCTTGTCTCTATATTTGATTTATTTTTCATGGTGTTGCTCAGCTACCTTGTTATAGACTTCTTGCGTCTTTCCGGCTGTCTCTTCCCAGGAGAACCTCTTTGCTTGCTCCAACCCCTTTCTCACCATATCCTCCCTTAGTTTATCATCAGTTAAAACCCGCCGCATAGCCTGAGTCAGAGCGTCGGTATCATAGGGGTCGACCATGATGCCGGCTTTGCCTACTACCTCTGGCATGGAAGAGGTATTGGATGTTACCACGGGACAGCCACAAGCCATTGCCTCTAGAGGGGGAAGCCCAAAGCCCTCGTATAAAGAGGGATAAGCTAACAGCGAGGCTGATGAGTAATAGTGGGCTAGCTCTAGCTCAGAAACAGGGTCAATAAAGATAACCTCCTGAGTTATTCCTAAGCTATCTAACTTCCGCATTACATTTCTTCGGTATTCTTCAGACCTCCCCGCAGCTCCCGCCTTCACCAGTTTTAACTCAGGAAACTCACCTTTTAGCTGGGCAAAGGCTTCAAACAACCGGCTCAGGTTCTTCCTTGGTCTCTCAGAACCGACATATAGTATATACGGGCTATCGAAAATCTTTACCTCGTATGGTTTGAAGATGCTGTGGTTTATGCCATTGTAGATTACGCTCATCTTACCATCTGGTATCTTCAAGTATTTAATCAAATCCTTTCTGGTATTTTGAGACACCGCTATTATATGGCTTGCCCGCTTAATATAATGTTTATCAAGCTTTAACAATATCCTTTCGCTGAGCGTTTCCTTACTAAAACTGAAGCGTGACCTGATGAGGTCATGCACAGTGACTATGAAGGGGCTATGGAGGAAAATGGCATACCGGGCAAAATCTTGATTTGGCAGATGAACAATGCCACTTTGTCTGCCAATCAACCTTGCTAGCCGATAGGCCTCTTTTAGGGACAGGTATCTCCGCGTCTCAATCTTGCCGACATCTATTCTCTTGGCAATCTCTTGACTATACTTGTCTATGCCCGATTTCTCTTTAGTTACGATTAGCGTTATCAATCCAACGTCACCAACCTTTTTGCTGCTTAGTCGACAGGGGCGATGGCGGTGCTCAGGTGGGGGCTAATCCCAATCCCTTCTCAGCTCAATTATGCGGTCGCGCAGTAGTGCTGCCTTCTCAAACTCCAGACTTCTGGCGGCGGTCTTCATCTGTGCTTCCAGCTCTTTAATCAGACGGGCTATGTCTTCTTTGGCAATAGGAGCGGCAACATAGGGAGCACGAGTCTCGGCTACAACCCGCACCCGTTCGGTGATATCTTTGATTGCTTTCCTTATCCCTTGAGGGGTAATGCCGTGCTCTCTATTGTAGGCTTCCTGAATCTGGCGACGGCGTTGTGTTTCCGTTATAGCTGCTGCCATAGAATTAGTGGTGGTATCAGCATACATAATGACATGCCCATCTATATGGCGGGAGGCACGCCCCATAGTTTGGATTAACGCCCCCTCAGACCTCAAAAAGCCTTCCTTATCGGCATCCAGAATAGCCACCAGGCTCACCTCAGGCAGGTCAAGCCCCTCTCGGAGCAGATTTATGCCTACCACCACATCATAAACGCCAAGGCGAAGGTCTCGCAGTATCTCCACCCTCGCCAGGGTATCAATCTCAGAATGGAGATAATGGGTCTTTATCCCCATCTCTATTAGGTAGTCAGCCAGCTCCTCCGCCATCCTCTTGGTCAGAGTGGTTACCAGGCAGCGCTCCCCTTTATCCACCCTGGTCTTAATCTGGTCAAGGAGGTCGTCAATTTGCCCTTTGGTTGGCTTGACCTCAACCGTTGGCTCAAGAAGACCGGTAGGTCGAACCAATTGCTCCACTACCTGTTGGCTGTGCGCATACTCATATTCTGCTGGCGTGGCTGAGGTGTAGGCAACCTGATTGATGCGCTGCTGAAACTCGGAGAAGTTCAATGGGCGGTTGTCCAGCGCCGAGGGCAGGCGAAAGCCATACTCCACTAGGGTTTCCTTGCGAGAACGGTCTCCGTGATACATACCACGAATCTGGGGCAGCGTCATGTGCGATTCGTCGATAAAGAGCAGGAAGTCTTCGGGGAAATAATCCAGCAGTGTCCACGGCGGACTCCCTGGGGCGCGCTGTGATAGGTGGCGGGAGTAATTTTCCACCCCGGTGCAATAGCCGGCTTCACTTAGCATCTCTATATCATAGTTGGTTCTTGCCTCCAGCCTGGCTGCCTCCAGTAGCTTCCCTTGCCCTTTCAGCTGGCTTAGCCTCTCTTCCAGCTCTTGCTTTATGCTCTCAATAGCCAGCATCAACTTGTCATGCGAGGTAACAAAGTGCTTGGCGGGATAGATATCCACCGAGTCTAATTCGGCTAATAGCTCACCGGTTAGCGGGTCTATCTCTATGATGCGCTCAAGAGCATCGCCAAAGAACTCAACCCGCAGGGCTAACTCCTCGTAGGCTGGCTGAATCTCCAGGGTATCGCCGCGAACCCGGAACTTGCCCCGGGTAAAGTCAATATCATTGCGTTCATATTGCATATCCACCAACTGGCGGAGGAGCTTTTGCCTACGGTAGCTATCGCCCCGCTTCAGGCTACAGACAAAACTGCGATATTCCTCAGGCTCACCCAGGCCATAGATACAGGACACAGAAGCCACGATAAGAACATCGCGGCGCTCAAAGAGGGCGCGTGTGGCAGAATGGCGCAATTTATCAATCTCCTCGTTGATATCCACCTCTTTCTCAATATAGGTATCGGTGCGGGGGATATAAGCTTCGGGCTGGTAGTAGTCATAATAGCTGACGAAATACTCCACGGCGTTATTGGGGAAGAACTCCTTGAACTCAGTGCAGAGCTGGGCGGCTAGAGTCTTATTATGGCAGATAACCAGAGTCGGCTTCTGCACTCGGGCAATGGCGTTCGCCATGGTGAAGGTCTTACCGCTCCCCGTAACCCCGAGCAGTGTCTGGTGCTTGAAGCCCTTGTTTAGCCCTTCCACCAGCCCCTCCACTGCCTCTGGCTGGTCACCGGTCATCTTAAAATCAGAGACTATTTCAAAGGGTGGCATATAAACAGTATAGCTTTTAGGGGGTTATTTATCTACCTCACCCCTCGAAGAGTCTTCGACCTCGGTCCCCCTCTCCTTACGAGGTTTCAAAGGAGAGGGGGAGTCCTTCTTATGGAAGGATAAAAAAGAGAGGCTTCGCCTCTCTTGGACTTTTTGGGTGGGGACTACCTCTTAAGGGTGGCGGGCGGGAATAGATAAAAAGATGGGGGGGTGGAGTCTATGGGAACAGCTGCTCGCTAATCGTCAGACGGTTTTAGATGGAAACGAGAAGATAAACCAAAGAGCCAAGATCACGAACCAAGACGGTAAAGCAATGCCAAATGAGCAGGGGTCATGATTGAAAAAAGCAAACATCGAGAATCCGAGAGAAATAAGACTAATAATGAGTAATGCTCCGATAAGCAGTCGTTCTCCGCTTATTGATTGATGCCATTTTGGAGTCTTTTTAAACCAGTAGTCTTTCACGGGTTTAAGCTCTTTTTCAGGTGCCGTCGTTCTTTGAATGTGCTTAGCAAAAGGTTGATCTTCCTCAATATTTGTAAGTGTTGCCGCCCATATTGAGCCAAAATATCTATGCTTATATGCAACGTAAGCTAGAACAAGAGTAAGTGTGTGTCCAATCAATAGGATGACGCCTGCTTCTATCCATTGCTCCTTTGGCCAAAAGTAGATAAATGCAGCTGCGAATATGGCGGCGGCTATTGTAACTGCAATTGTGGGGATACGCCAAAAGAGAATCCAAAGTTGTCTCTGGTCTTCATAACATTGTCTATATTGTTCTATTGAAAAATCGTTACTCATTTTTTCACTCCTAGTTTAATTCCTTTTCCTTGAGGGTGGTGGGTGGGAATAGATGGAAAGATGGAGGGTGGGGCACTCTAAAATTTGAAAATCGTTTCTGAGTCAAAAAAGTATTTCTTGTGGCCTTTGAAATCTTTCTTAAAACGGTTTATTTCTGCTTCTAGCTCGTTTTTAGATTTATTACCAATGTGGATTGCGATAGCTAACTTTCTTTTGTTGTTTTTGTGGTTTATTGCGTTAGTGATGTGTTTATCGTATTTTAGTGATGAACCAAATATAACGAGATTGTTCTCTGAGTTCTCTAGTTTTTCATAACAAAAACTCAGGTAATTACTACGTTCTATTGTCTTCAATTTTTCTTTATAGCTACCTTCACTCACAAAAAGTGGCATTTTCCCATTGGTTATTACATCTCCAATCATTGTCATTAGCTCTTTAGGTTTATCTCCTCTCCTCAGTTTGAATGTGTCTGGTGGTATTTTAAAGAGGAACAATGCTCCATGTAGGTAGTAAATATGTTTGTCATGTAAATCGTCATAATTCACGAACTTAAGGAATTGCTCGTCATATTTGTCCCAGCAATAATCACTATAAGGAGCAGGTTTCTTCTGTCTTTTGCTCTCATCTTTCGCTTGCATAATTATGTGATAGAGGAAGAGGTCATAATTTAAAGCAAATATGTCACCAAAATTATTCAGTTGTACTGATAGTTTTTGAAGTTGTTTCATATCAATTTTAGAAGAAGACGGGTGATTCTTTTGTATGGATTCTATGAGTCCATCCTTTAGTATCTTAATTGCATCGTCAATTTTACGGTCGTTTTTAGCTATATTAAATATTTCATTAACCTTTTTTGCACTTAACAAAATTTCTTGAATGAGCTCAAAATCGTGCGTTCCAAAGCTCTTAAATATTTTACGTTCGCTCGGTGTACGCTTCTTTAGAAACTCCTGAAATAACGATGCATAGTTAAAATGACCATGAAGGTTTATTGAAAAGCCATTTCCAAGAAGTAGGTCTGCTCCTTTGAAATCCTTAGCTAGGTTTAGCCAGTTTCCGATGTTGAGTTCTTTCAGTTGCTTCTCGCTAACCATGAGAGTCCCCCATCCCCTCCACTTAGGGTATTTAATCTGTTTCCCCGGTATCAACTTCCTCGGCTATACCTATCCTCTGCACCGATAGTGGCACATAGTTGACCATCTTTAGCTCAATGAGGTCTTTCAGCTTCTTTTCATCCTCAGTCAAGCGGGCTTTGCCAGTTTTCACTTCTATAAAATCTATGCCTTCATCGTATTTAATGCCCACAAAGTCAACCGGTTCGCCCAGGTAGAAAAGGCGGTCGTATTTGGTCAACTCAAAGGTGGCGAGAAGCTCGTTCAGCTTCCCCGTCCGCTTGCCTAGACTGCGGGTTATCGATTCCAGAACATCGTGGGGCAGGTCCTGGAGGGCATCCTGAATCTCCTTAACCGAGGCCGCTGAGGCTAAAGCAAACCTGAGCTTGCTCTCAAGCTCTTCTATAGCTGGAACATCTACCTTCCTTGGTCTGAGAATTAACACCAGAATTACCACAAGTAAAGCAAAAATTATTACATATAGAGCAATTTCCATAACAGCCTCCTTTTATTTGGAGGTGAAATACCCTAGTGCCAGCTTAATCTTTTCCTCTAATGTCAGTTTCTGGTCTGGGGGTAAGCTGGCTACGGCGCGGGTGGCTTCTCTAACTGAGTAGCCCAGAGAAGTGAGGGCGGCTAAAACATCGACGTTTTCTTCGGCTAGCTCGGCGGCGGGGGCAGCTAACCAGCCGGCGGCAATCTTTCCCTTAAGCTCTAGGATGAGTCGGCTTGCCATTTTCTTGCCGATTCCTGGAATCTCAGCCAGCAGGTTGGCGCTGCCGGTGGCGATACCCATGGTCAGTTTTTCCACACTCATCGCCGATAGCATCGCCAGCGCCAGCTTGGGGCCTAATCCTGAGACCCCAATCAGGGTTTGAAACAGACCCAGCTCCTCAGCGGTGGCAAAGCCATAAAGGGTGGCATTGTCCTCTCTGAGATGAAGGTGGGTGTGCAGCTCAACCTCCTCACCCATTTTGCCCAGCGTGCTCAGGGTGGAGGTGGGCATATAGACCTGAAAGCCTATGCCACCAACATTGACGATTGCCCAATCGCTGCCCAGCGCCTGTAATGTGCCTTTAAGACCGGCTATCATTTTCCCCCTCCCTGCTTAGCCAGTAGGCTATCTAAATGGGTCTCATGCAGGTGACAGAGAGCTACGGCTAAAGCATCAGCAGCATCGTTTGGCTGAGGCACCTCAGCTAACCCAAGCTGGAGCCTGACCATCTCCTGAACCTGCTCCTTGGAGCTAGCCCCGTAGTTGGTAACCCTCTGCTTTACCTGGGCTGGGGTGTATTCATAGGTTGGGATTCCTCTATCGGCTGCCGCTAGGATAGCTATTGCCTGTGCTCTGCCTATTGCCAGTGCCGCTTTTACGTTCTTGGCCATAAAGGGTTGCTCTATAGCTACGGCATCGGGCTGATACTCTGATATAATCTCCAGAAGACGGTGGTACATATAGCTCAAACGCTCCCCGATAGGGGAGCGCGCTGGACTGGTTAGGGCACTGCAATCAACCACGCTCATCTCGTCCTCTTTAGTCTCTATAACACCGTAGCCCATAGTTACTGTGCCTGGGTCAATACCTAAGATTATCATTGGGCTAGACTCACGACTGGTATTTTTCCAGAATAGAGTCGGAGAAGTCGGCATTGCTGGAGACATGCTGCACCTCATCCAGTTCCTCCAGCTTATCCAGCAGCTTCAGGGTTTGCAAGGCTGTCTTTTCTTCAAGCTCAACCATGGTCTTGGGCACCATGGATAGCTCAGCCGAGGCTATGGATAGCTTTTTCTGCCCCAGCGCTTCCCTGACCTTCTCAAGCTCCGCTGGCTTGGTAAAAATCTCTATATAGTTATTCTCTATCTTCACATCCTCGGCACCAGCATCAATAGCATCCAGGGCTAGCTCCTCAGCATCTAGTTCCTTGGTCTCTATGGTAATCACTCCTCGAGTGTCAAAAAGCCAGGCTACACAGCCGCTCTCCCCCAGGTTGCAACCGTGGCGGGAAAATATATTCCTCACATCCTGCAAGGTTCGATTGCGGTTATCACTCAGAGCCTGCACCAGAATAGCCACCCCGCGGGGTCCATAACCCTCAAGAACCATCTCTGTCAGGCTGACTCCCTCTGCATGACCGCTGCCCCGCTTAATTGCCCTTTCTATATTGTCCAGCGGCATGTTATTGTCGCGGGCTTTCTGTATGACTAACCTCAGACGGAAGTTTGCCTCAGGATTACTGCCTCCCTCCCGTACAGCAACGATAATCTCGCGGGTAAGCTTGGTAAAAAGCTGACCCCGCCTGGCATCAGTCACCCCTTTCTGCCGCTTAATCTGTGCCCATTTGGAATGCCCAGACATCTCTCGTCCTCTTTCTAAATTCTAGCACCTCACCTGCTTATGGTCAAAAGACTTATAGCCTCACTTGATCTCTCCGCTGACCATGGCGATGGCATATTCCTTGGAGTGGGAGAGGCTGATAGCAAGCGTATCCAAGCCCAAGCCATCGGCTTGGTTTTGGGCTTTGCCATAGAGATAAACCAGAGGCTTGCCACTGGGGTCAGATAATATCTCAATCTCTCTCAATCTGACACCACTGGTTGGTTTTCCCAGGGCTTTTATTACTGCTTCCTTGGCAGCAAAACGGGCAGCTAGTGATGAGAGTTTTTTGCGGTATAGCCTTAGTTCCGGGTCAGTATAAACTCGGCGCAAAAATCCTTCCCCCCAGCGGGCTATAGCCTTCTCAATGCGAGCGATTTCAATTATATCTACACCAATGCAGTGCATGGCAAACCTGTTAACATAAATAAACTTGTCGTCGGGATTATAGTCCATTTCTGGGGTGCATTCAAGCTTGTGTACTCGTTCATAGGTAACCCTCCCCCTTTATCCCCTCCTTTTTTAATTGGTCTTTCTTCCCACCCACCCGCCCTCAAAGGCTTCGCCTCTGAAACTCTCTTGAATAGGAGGGGATGGTTGAGGCGCAAGACGGGATTAATTATGGGGTGTTTAAGAGGGGCGTTAGCCCCTCTTCTTAAAAAACCTTCCCCCTCCCTGGTAAGGGAGGGGGATTAAGGGGGTGGGTTGCTAGGTAAATGAGGAGGCGAGGTGCCACAATCAAATAAACTCACTTAGCTTGGAAATTTATCACTGCTGATGCTAGAATGGGTGTCAGAGAGAGGTTTGTTGCCTTGCAGTACTATATTGGCACATCAGGCTGGCATTATGACCACTGGCGCCACCTATTCTATCCTGATAAATTGACCAAGGCGAAGTGGCTTGAGTTTTATAGCCGCCATTTCACCACCGTTGAGCTCAATAATAGCTTTTATCGTCTGCCTTCGGAGGAAGCCTTTGCCAACTGGCGCGACTCTTCGCCAGCCAATTTTGTCTTTGCCGTAAAGGTGAGCCGTTTTATCACTCACATTAAGCGACTCAAGGATAGCGAGGAGCCGGTGGACACCTTTCTCTCCAGAGCCGAAATCCTGGAGGAGAAATTAGGTCCCCTTTTATACCAGCTTCCACCTAATATGCACCGCGATGACGCTCGGTTGGAGGCTTTTCTGTCTATTTTGCCTCAGGGAATGAAGCACGTGCTTGAGTTCCGACACGAGTCCTGGCTTGATGAGGGGGTGTTTGAAATTTTACGCCGCTATAATGTGGGGCTCTGCGTCTTTGATATGCCCTCTCTTAGCTGCCCTCTGGCGGCGACGGCAGATTTTGTCTATATCAGGTTTCATGGCAGCACCGAGCTCTACTCTAGCTGTTACTCTGATGAGGAGTTGGCAGAATGGGCGAAGAGGCTGGCTGATTTGGCGGCAAACCTGAAAGCGGTATATATTTATTTCAACAATGATGCCGAGGCATTTGCGGTGAGGAATGCCATGACACTTCGTGATTATCTGCAGAATGCGAGTTGAAAGAGAGTCCAAGAGAGGCTTCGCCTCTCTTTCAAAATCTTCCCCTTCCCCTTGTCAAGTCGAAGACTCTTCGAGGGGAAGGGGATAAAGCGGGTCCCCAGGAAAATCGAAGATTTTTCTGGGTGCTTAAAGGGGAGACGATGAAGTATAAACTCTTGGTAGTAGATATAGATGGCACCCTTCTGGGCAGAGAAGGGAGTATCTCAGCCGAGGACAGGGAGGCACTGGCTAAAGCCCGCCAGTCAGGCATACAGGTTTCTTTATCTACCGGGCGAGCGGCTCAAGGCTGTCGGGCAATTATCGACCAGCTGTCGCTGGATGGCTATCATATCTTCTTTGACGGTGCTCTGGTCTCTAATCCTCGTCAGGGTGAGGAGGTCTATGTTCAGCCGCTTGCTCGTGAGGTAGTGAGGGAGGCGGTTGAATTTGTCCACCGAAATGACATCTACCTTGAGCTTTATTCGGCGACCCGTTACTTTGTCGAGCGGGAAACATGGGCTACTGAAATCCATCGTCAGTACTTTAAACTTGAGCCCACCGTGGTCGATTTCACCGAGCTGTGGAATCGGGAGAGGATTATTAAAGGGGGTCTGATAACCTCCACTCCTCAGGAGGTGGCTAAAGCCAGAAGTTTTTATATTCAGTTTGACCGTAGCCTTCACTTTTCCAGGGCAAGGTCACCGGCTTATCCCGGCGTTGACTTTATTAATGTGGTTGACCCTGAAGTATCCAAAGGGAAAGCCTTAGCAGCCTTAGCTTCGCATCTCGGAATATCTATGACCGAGGTCATGGCGGTAGGGGATGGAACCAATGACATTTCACTCCTTTCCCTGGCTGGTCTGGCTGTGGCTATGGACAACGCCCCTGCTGAGGTCAAGGCGGTAGCCCACTTTATAACCCTTGATGTTGACCATAGTGGTCTGGCGGCAGCGATTAGGCAGTTTTTGTTGTAGGGGGAAGACCGATGATAGTTAGGAATATCAAGCAGGAAGAGGTAATTCAAAGACGCTATATAGCTCATGGTGGGGCTATAGCTACCATGCTTTTGGATAGTAGTGTCCTGCAGGGTATTCTATTTTTTGCCTACGCTGTTCTCAAGCCAGGCAAAGAAATAGAGTCGCATATAGACCCTTATGAGGAGATTTACTACCTGCTTCAGGGGCAGGGGGTGATGACCGTTGGCGATGAGCAACAGAAGGTAACCGCTGGCGATGCTATCTGGCTTCCCTATGGCATACCCCATAGCCTGCTAAATGACGGAGACGAAGACTGCATAATACTGGTTACTGCAGCTATGCCACACTAGATATGCAGTCCTATATTTACCCTTTTATTTGGCTTGCGATTTTGACGCCAAACTCCTTACATTTGGGGAGCTCTCCTTCTGCAATTGGGCCGTAGTAACCTTCAACTCTTGCTGATAATCCGGGAGCCGCCAGTTTCAACCCGGGAACCTTGTCGCTTATTTGCTTTTCCATTTTCTTCACTGCTTTTTCGAAGTCTTTGCCCATGTATGTATCAAAAACGGCAGCCAGTTTCCCCTCTAAGTTTAGCTTCCCAAGCTTATCGATAAACTTCTTGACACCTCTGGTCGCTCCACCCATATGATTTGGAGAGCCCACCAGAATCACATCAAAGTCGGTGAGCTGGTTCAGGCCAACCTCTTTGAGTTCACTGAGGACTGTCTCTATTCCTGAGACCCCTCTCAAGCCCTCAATAATTGATTCGGCTACAAGCTTGGTATTGCCATACTTTGACTCATAAACAACCATAACTTTCGCCATCGGAGCCACCTCCTTACAAGTGCAATTCGACTATATCACCGTCCTATATTTGGGCGGTTAAGAGGTTTTTACTATAGGAGTGTACATTTTGGCTTAGAGCAGCTTGGACTTTAGCGTTTTCGCCTAATCATGAGCCACAGTACTACCAAAACAACCAGCGCTGCGATAAGAACCCAAGTCCACCATTCCATTGTAGCCCTCCTTCGTAATAAATTCTATCCTTACATATGCAGTTCTATTATATCACCATCCTCAAGTATATGGTCTCTCTTTGCCATTAAGCCATCGTGCTTGCCTGAGCCCCAGATGCGGGCATATTTAAGCTTTTTTAGAAAATCTTTGTGAACTGAGGCCGCCGCATCCTCCACCGTGCTTCCTCTGTTGAGGATTATAGGGTCGGCGAAGTCGGGCTTTTTCCCCGGCGCCTTGGTATATACCCGGATAATATCAAGCAATTGATAGATTTTGAGCCTCAGCTCTTCTAAGCCTGTCCCTTCTTTGGCTGAGATAGCAATAACCGGCAATCGTCCCTCATATTCGTTCTTCAAAGCAGTGTAATTCTGGCTGGCATTATCCAGGTCGAGCTTGTTGCCAATAATCAGTGCCTTCTTATGCCATAGAGTGAACTCTGGTTGTTCCCTAGCCTCTGCATCACCAATTACTATTCTCATATTTTCCAGTTGTGCCGTGATGGCTTCCATCTGGGCTTGTGGAGCATCAGCCAGGTCCACCATAATCAAAAGGGCATCAGCCCGTCTCAGCATGGGCGGCAGCCAGAAGTCAATGGCTTGGGGCACCAGGGGCGGGGTATCAATCAACTGTATCTGTATATTCTTGAACTCCATCATTCCCGGGGTGGCGCTGTGGGTGGTGAAGGGGTATTCGGCTACGGTGGGGGAGGCATTGGTGATACTGGAAACAAGCTGAGATTTGCCGGCATTGGGCAAGCCGATTACCACTACCTGGGCTGCCCCCTCCCTCTCAATAACCACTGACGCCCGCTTGGTGGCTGCCTTCTTTTCCGATGCCTCGGTTAGCTTGGCAATCCTTCTCCTCAGCTCAGCTCGGAGGTGGTCAGTCCCCTTGTGCTTGGGCATAATAGCCAGCATTTCCTCCAGGGCGGCTATCTTTTCTACCGGATTCTTTGCCAATCGGAAGTTCTTTTCGGCGTCAAAGTATTGTGGTGGTAAGTTAGCTGGCATTGCTACAGGTACTCCTTTATTTTCTTGGCCAGGCTCCGGGTCATACCCTTGGCTGTAGCCAGGTCTTCAATAGGAGTCTCCCGGATGGCTTTAACTGAGCCGAACTGCCTCAGCAGAGCTCGCTTACGCCTGGGTCCGATTCCAGGGATAGTATCCAGGACCGAGGCAAAGGCTTCCCTTTTGCGTATTCTCTGGTGATAGCCGAGGGCAAAACGGTGTGCCTCGTCTCTGAGGCGCTGAAGTAATTGGAGACCGGGGGAAGACTTGGGTAGGATGATGGGTTTTGTCTTTTGGGGAATAAAAATCTCCTCATTTTCCTTGGCTAAACTGGCGGTGGGCACAGAGCCAGCCCCCATTTGCTGCATTGCTGCTCGGGCAGCGTTAAGCTGCCCCTTTCCGCCGTCAATGAGCACCAGGTCAGGCAGGATTGCCCAGGTATCTGAGGCACCGCTAGCCCGCTTGAATCGTCTCCTCAGCATCTCCCCCAGCATGGCATAGTCGTTGGCAGCGGACACTGTCTTGATTCTGAAGCGCCGGTAGTGAGCGGGCTTCGGCTTTCCCTGGTCAAAGACCACCATGCTGCCTACCGCTGCCATTCCCCGGATATCGGAGATGTCATAGCCCTCTAGGCGAGAGGGCAATTGGGGTAGCTGGAGTTCTCTTTTTATTTCCTCTAATGCCGCTGATAGCGCTGTTGGCGAAGCTAGCTGTTTAATCTTCAGTTGCTCCAAGCCTTGCTGAGCGTTTTCAGCCACAATGTTCACCAGTTGTTTTTTATTTCCCCGGCGTGGCACTTGAATATTGACCCTGCCTCCCCGTTTACCTTGAAGCCAGTTCTGGAGCATAGCCATATCTTCCACCGGGTGCTGGAGCAGCAGTAACGGCGGGATATGGGGGCTGGAAGCGTAAAACTGCTTAATAAAGCTGGTCATGATTTGGCTTGGCTCTTCATATCGGGTTCCCTGCAATAAAAAGCTCTCTCGACCGATTAGCTTGCCACTGCGGACGAAGAAGACCTGGACACAAGTCTGGTCTCTATCACCAGCGAAGGCAATAACATCCTGTTCCCCTTTCACCGTAGTGGCGATTCTTTGTCCTTCAACCACCCAGTCCACGGCTTGGATTTGGTCTCTAAACATGGCTGCCCTCTCAAAATCTAGAGCTTCAGCAGCCTTATTCATCTTATGCTCAAGCTGTTGAACCACCCTTTCCTGCTTCCCCTCAAGGAAAAGGATTACCTGCTTTATCGCCTCGGCGTATTCCTTCCTGCTCACCGCACCAATGCAGGGAGCAAGACAATGCCCGATATCATAATCAAGGCAAGCTCGCAAGTCAGTGCCAGTGATGGGCTTGGAGCAAGAGCGAAAGGGGAAAATCCCTTTTATCAGCTTCAGGGTCTGGCGCACTGACTTGGCGCTGGCAAAGGGACCAAAGTAGCGCCCCCCGTCCTCCTCCAGGCGCCGGGTGATATGCACCCTGGGCCAATCCTCACCGAGGTCTATCTTGAGGTAGGGGAAGGTCTTATCATCTTTAAGCCGAACATTGTAGCGGGGGTGGTGCCTCTTTATCAGGTTTAACTCAAGGATGAGAGCCTCCTGTTCTGAGGAGGTAACAAAGAAGTCAAGGTCATCGACTCTGCTTACCATCCGCTTGAGTTTTGGCGTTAGCTTTTGCCTGGCGCCAAAATATGACCCTACCCGGTGTCTGAGGTCGGCTGCCTTACCCACATATAGTATATTCCCCTCGGCATCTTTCAACAGGTAGACGCCGGGGCTAGTTGGCAGCCCTCTCAGTTGCTCGGTTATCAGATTATCGGTCAACTTCGCTTCCTTTATGCCGCCCTTGAATCTATTTTAGCATAGCCTATGGAAAGGGCAAAGCGCATTTTGAGGGAAGGGCTGAATTTTTTTTTTAGTTATGTTAAAATACATAAAAATCATCTGGTAGTGAGGGAGAGCGGTGAAAGAAGCTATTGACAATTTTCTGGACTATCTGGCTGTGGAAAAGGGCTTTTCCGAGAACACCATAGTTGCCTATCGGAATGACCTGCATCAATTGGCTGGCTTTGTTGAGAAGGAAGCTGCCAAGCGGGGCACTATTCCCCCGTGGGCTAGTTTTGACCGCCAAGCCATGCTCAGCTATCTGCTCGAGCTTAAGGGGAGGGGCTATGCTGCCACCACGGTAGCCCGCAAAGTAGCTGCTGTCAAGTCCTTCTTTGGCTTTTTGGTGGCTGAGGGTATTTTGAGGGATAACCCAACCCAGGGTGTGACTTCAGCTAAGGTGGGGAAGTCATTACCTAAGCCTATCTCAATCGCCCAGGTCCACCGCTTGTTAGAGCAACCGACCAAGCTGTCCACGCCAGAAGCCAAGCGGGACAAGGCAATGCTGGAGTTATTATATGCCACTGGTATGAGGGTGAGCGAATTGGTATCCTTGAACTTGGCTGATTTAGATACTGAGGGTGGCTATGTGCGTTGCTTTGGCAAGGGGCATAAGGAGCGACTCATCCCCATTCACAGTCGGGCTGTCCTGGCGTTAAAAGAGTATTTAACCGAAGTGCGTCCTCACCTGGCACATAACAGTGAGGAAAAGGCTTTGTTCCTCAATCGCCGTGGTGAGAGGCTGACCAGGCAAGGACTGTGGCAGATACTAAAGGGTTATGCTAAATCAGCCGAGCTGGGGACTGAGATTACTCCTCATACTCTGAGGCATAGCTTTGCTACTCATATGTTGAGTGGCGGGGCTGACCTGAGGTCGGTTCAAGAACTACTGGGTCACGCCAACATCTCTACTACCCAGGTTTACACCCATCTTACCACCGAACATATCAGGCGCGCTTATGAAAAATCTCACCCACGGGCTAAGTAGGAGGTTGTAGATGTCGGGCAAATCACGGCGGGGTCATGGCAGACACCTGCCTCGGAGTAAAAGAAGAAAAGGCGGGAAGGGCTTTTCCGCCCCAGTGGCTCAGCCATCGGCAGTAACTCAGGGGTATGAGCCCGCTCCCGGGGCTGCTCTGCTTGTTCCTTCGCCCAAGACGCCAACCCCGAAGGCTACAGTTACATTAGCCCAGCACCCCCATATAGCTGCTGAATTACGGAGAATTGGTATTCTGGCGGGGATAATACTGGTTATTCTGGTGGTGTTAGCCATGATTTTCTCCTAGCCTTATCTTGGCAGTGGGTGCCTATTATGGATATGGATTTTGAAGCGGCGAGGGCTGAGTTAATTGAGCACCTTAGCACTGAGATTAAAGATGAGCGGATATTGGCAGCAATGCGCTCTATACCCAGGGAACGTTTTGTGCCACCGGAAAGTCGGCACTTAGCCTATGAAGATGGGCCACTTCCTATCGGCTATGACCAGACAATTTCACAGCCTTTTATCATTGCCCTTATGACCGAGGCATTAGAGCTTACTGGCAATGAAAGGGTACTGGAAGTAGGTACTGGCAGTGGGTATCAGGCAGCTATTCTGGCTAAGCTAGCCCGGTTTGTGGTTACTACAGAGCGTCTGCCATCCCTGGCTGAGACAGCCAAGCAGTTATTGGATAGTCTGGGATATACCAATATTGAGGTGCACCTGGCGGAGGAGACTCTGGGCTGGCAGAGGGAGTCGCCTTACGATGCTATAATGGTTACCGCTGGTGCTCCCAGGGTGCCAGCCGACCTTTTAGCTCAGTTGGGGATTGGTGGACGGCTGGTAATTCCTGTTGGCTCTCGCTATATGCAGGAGTTATATAAAATTACCAGAGGCAAAAAGAAGAACGTGGTTCAGAATTTAGGTGGCTGCCGCTTTGTCTCCCTTATCGCTAAGGATGCCTGGGAAGAGGAATAAAATCAAGAGGAGAATAAGATGGAGGTTCTGGAGGCAATTAAGACTAGGAGAAGCATTCGTAGGTATAAGTCTACTCCGGTAGATGACAAGGCCATAGAGCTTGTTTTGGAAGCTGCCCGTTGGGCGCCATCTTGGGCTAATAGCCAGTGCTGGCGATTCATCGTGGTGCGGGATAGCAATATCAAAGATAAACTCGCCGATGCATTAATTGCTGTGTCAGATAGACCTAATCGTGCTGCTGATGCTATTAGGAACGCCCCGGTAGCAATTGTTGCCTGTGCTGAGCTGGGAAAATCGGGGTATTATGCTCGAGAGCCAAGAGAGCCTGTTACCGATAAGGGAGACTGGTATATGTTTGATGTGGCGCTGGCGATGCAGAACTTAACACTGGCTGCCCATTCGCTGGGTCTGGGCACAGTGCATGTTGGGGCTTTTGATGCTAAAAAGGCGGCAAATATTCTGGGAGTACCGGAAGGTTTTTGTGTGGTCTCAATGACACCCCTGGGCTACCCTGATGAGGAGCCGCCAGTAAGACCGAGGAAAGAACTCTCGGAAATCGCTTTTTATGATAAGTATGGTCTTAAATAATGCGTAGGCTCATATGAACTATAGAAGGTGGGTTTTCGTTGCTATCATCTTATTTGGTATAGGTATTGTCTTCGGTATCATATTAACTTTGGTTACTCCGACCGGTATAGCCGGCCTCCTTTCTGAAGACCTTGCTGCCCTTGAAGAGCAGTTGAGCAGGATTCTAGCTCTACCCAACTTACTCATCTGTATATTTATCTTTATTAAGAACGTCTCAACTCTGGTGCTGAGCTTTATCCTCAGCCCCATTTTTTGCCTGGTGCCTATCCTGTCTCTAATTATCAATGGCGGGGTTCTTAGCTTTGTCTCGGTAGTCGTAGCTGAGGAGGAATCCCTTGGCTTTGTGCTGGTGGGTCTACTGCCTCACGGCATATTTGAGCTTCCGGCTTTAATCATAGGTCAGGCAGCCGCCCTTAGCTTTGGCACAATGGCGATAGTAGCCCTGTTCAAAAAGGAGAGGAGAAATCTGCTATCCTCCAGCCTGAGACAGAACTTAAAGTATCTGTCCATAGCCTTGGCTTTACTCCTGCCAGCTGCTATCATTGAGACCTATATCACGCCATTGTTGCTCGACCTAATATAAAAAAAGGAGGATATCTTATGAACGAGCTAGGTTTAGTCGCCCCCTTCTGGGTAATTGTTCTGATATGGCTAGCCAAGGTGGTAGTGCTAACTTTCATCTCTGTTCTTCTGGCGTGGCTCGGAATTCGGGCGTTAGATGCTCTCACCCCTCATATCCCTCATCGCGAGCGCATAGGAGAGGACCCTGTGGCTACCGGATTATTCATTGCCGGCTTTTTCATCCTGATTGGTCTGGTTCTCCATGGCGCTATTACCGCACTCACTGCGGTCACCTCCCCCATAGTGTGGTACATCTTCGATTTTAGGACCTGGGGGTTATTAGCTATCTGCTTCGTGGTGAGCTTGCTTATCGGGGTAGCCGTATTCTATATTGTAGATAAGCTAACGCCTAAAATACCGTTTGCCAACATTAAAGAAAGCCCAGTGGCAGCTGGGGTACATGTCTTTGGCTATCTCGTCTTCTTTGGCTTGGTACTCCATGCAGCACTGACAGGACCACTATGAAGAGAACCGGTATTTTACTTAGTTTAATAGTCGTCTTATTGGCCGGGCTGGCAAGCGCTGGCTATGCCTGGGCATCTCCATCTGAGGGTTTCCATGAGATAAATGACGATGTATTCGATGACTGGGAGATATGCCGAACCAGAGCCTTTGGTGACGACGGTTTTTATCAAATATCTGAGACAACCTTCCGCCCGGTTATAGCCTTTGAGAGCCTGGGAGAAAATGCTGCCTTAGCTTATAGCTTGGGCGAGCAGATGGCTGACAAATACCCAGGCCGCTTCCAGAGGGCGGAAGCGGTATTTCACTTTGTTCGGGATAGGGTTAAATATACCCCTGATATTGACCAGTTTGACTATGAGGAGTTCGCCCAAAATGCTGATGAGCTGGCGACCAGCATCGACCAAAATGGCGTTGGTTATGGCGATTGTGAAGATAGCGCAGTGCTGCTGGCGGTTATGTATAAAGGAGCAGGATTTCGCTCAGCTATAGTGGTCGGCAAGGGTCATACCGCAGCACTGGTCTACCTCCCTGAATATGATAAAGCAACCGCATTTTTCAAGCTGGAGGGTGAGCTGGGTTGGGTCTGGGCTGAGGCTACCGGTAAGAAAAACCCTTTGGGCTGGGCACCCAAGGAGTTTATCAATGTTAATCTGGCGGTATATGAAATAACTGAGGAGGCGATAGCCCCCGTGAAACCAACTACAGCCCCAGCGGTTGCCGTTACCGGAACCGGTGGAGGCGGCGGCGGTTTTTCCCTGCCCTTTCCCTTCTTCGGCATGATTTTCTTCTTATGGTTTATCTCCTCTTTGTTTAGAGGAAGACGACGCCGCGCTCGCTAGTTCTTTGTCAGGCAATTGTTTATCAGGGGGAGTCTAAGAGGGGCTATGTCCCCAGCCCCTCCCTATTTTTATAGCTCTTTCTTCCCACCCGCCCGCCCTATAGGGGCTAGCACCCCCTGGTCTCTCGTTTTAATTTGGGGAGTTTTGGAGAGGCGTCAGCCCCAGATATTATGATAGAGAGTTCAGGAAGGACAATGCCTAACTCAGTTGAGAATCCGGTGGGGTTAGATTGATAAATAATCTGATGAAATGTGTGCCCAGTAGCTAGAGTGGAGGATGCTTTCCACTCCCGGTCAGAAATGAAACTAGGCATAGTTTGCAGTGTGCACGGCATTGACCGATAGGCATAGGGGGTGTTATCCTGTTACTTATAACGGCTTCAGGCTGGTTCAATAGCCCGGAGGAGACGAAGGTCAGAGAGCAGTGTAACCCTATCAGTCATGGTTTAGAAAGGTTGGGGTGAGTAGGTTGGATTCATTTGACCGACAATGGCAGCGCTGGTTTCCTGAAGATAAGGGCGAGAAGCCCGCACCGCCGGCTAAGCACGGATGGACCACCGCTAGGGTATTGTTAATAGTGGCTGGGGTTCTGGCTCTCTTTATTTTCCTAAATATCTTGAAGGGGGTCTATACTGAGTGGCTCTGGTTCAGCAGCCTGGGTTATGGCAGTGTCTATGCCACTATTCTGAAGACCAAGGTGCTAGTCTTCTTCTCAGCGGCTATCATCTTTGGCATCTTGTTTCTGGGAAACCTGGTGCTGGCTACCCGCCTGGCACCCAAGACTGAAGCCCGTTTTTGGCCCTGGGCGATAGTGCGCCATATACAGCCGATGCTCAGGTTGAACGTTATCCTGGGAACAATACTACTCAGCCTAATATTTGGTATGGTGGCTCAGGGCAACTGGGAGGTCGTGCTCCGCTTCTTCAACGGGCAACCCTTTGGCATTACCGACCCGGTTTTCCTTAGGGAGATTGGCTTCTACGTCTTCTCACTGCCCTTCTTTAACTTTCTGCGAGGCTGGCTCCTGGGCGCGCTGATAGTCACCCTCCTCGGCAGTGCCGGGGTATACCTTTTCAGCTATGGGGTGCAGCGGCTCAGGTTCGACTTTGCCCGACCGGTGTTAGCCCATGTCGGCGGACTAGTCATAGCCATTCTGGGACTTTTTGCCTGGGGTTACTGGCTTGGCATCTGGGAACTGGTCTTCTCCACACGGGGGATAGTCTTCGGAGCCGGTTATGCTGATATGCATGCCAAGCTTCCAGCACAGTGGATTCTTTTGGCAGTAGTGCTCGTCTTTATAGTAGTCATTCTGCTTTCGGTATTGCGGCGCAACTTTCGCTGGCCCCTCTACGGCCTCGGGGGATGGATAGCGGCTGCTATCATCGTTGGGGTTATCTTCCCTGCCGTGGTACAGCGCTTTCAGGTACAACCCAACGAACTGGCTCTAGAGACGCCCTACATTGAGTATAATATCCAATTTACCAGAGAAGCCTTCGCTCTGGACCGGGTTGAGGAGCAATCCTTTCCTGCAGAGGAGGCACCAAGCCCCCAGGACATAGCCCAAAACGAGGTGACCATCAATAACATCAGACTCTGGGACCATCGCCCGCTAAAGGACACCTATAACCAGGTTCAGTCCATTCGACTCTACTACGACTTCAATGATGTCGATGTCGACCGCTATATCATTGATGGCGAGTACCGGCAGGTCATGCTATCGGCCCGAGAATTATCTGCAGAGAAATTGGCTGGGCAGGCGCAGACCTGGGTCAACCGGCGGCTACAGTTCACCCACGGCTACGGTATTGCCCTGAGCCCGGTTAATGAGGTCAGTGCTGAGGGGCTGCCGATATTGCTGGTAAAGGATATACCCCCCGTTGGCGACTTCAATATAGAGCGGCCTCAGATATACTTTGGGGAAAAGACGGATGATTACGTGATTGTGAAAACAAAGACTGAGGAGTTTGACTATCCTATGGGTGACGAGAATGTCTACGGTTACTACCAAGGCAAGGATGGGGTTAGCCTGGGCAGTTTCATCCGCCGAGCGGTCTATTCCTGGCAACTGGGTGACTTTAATATCCTTATCAGTGGCGAGTTAACCCCTGAGAGCCGGGTACTCTATTATCGGAACATCACGGAGAGGGTGAACCACCTGGCACCCTTCTTAAAGCTGGACAGTGACCCTTACCTGGTGGTGATAGAGGGAAGGTTATTCTGGATACAGGACGCCTATACCACCAGTGACCGCTATCCCTATTCTGAGCCGTTTGGGGGTATAAACTATATTCGCAACAGCGTTAAAGCAGTTATTGATGCCTACGATGGCAGTGTGACCTTCTATGTCACTGACCCAGAGGATGCCTTGATACGGACCTACCAGGCCATCTTCCCCAAGCTCTTCGTCCCCGCCGGGCAGATGCCCGAGTCCTTGCGAGTCCACCTCCGTTATCCCGAGGACATGTTCAATATCCAGGCCTCGGTATACCAAAGTTACCACATGCGTGATGCCCGGGTATTCTATAACAAGGAAGACCTGTGGGCAGTGCCCAAGGAGTTCTATGCCGGCAAAGAACAACTTATAGAGCCCTACTACATTATCATGCGCCTGCCCGATGAGGAGAAGGAGGAGTTCCTACTCATGTTGCCCTTCACCCCGGTGAACAAGAATAACACCATTGGCTGGCTTGCTGCCCGCTGCGATGGAGAAAACTACGGGAAGCTGCTTGCTTACCTTTTCCCCAAGGAGCGGCTGGTGTATGGTCCCAGCCAGATTGAGAACCGAATCCAGCAGGATACCGTCATCACTGAGCAGCTTGCCCTGTGGGGTCGCGGTGGTTCACGAGTTATCCGTGGCAACCTGCTGCTGATTCCTTTAGGCAAATCCAACCTATATGTGGAGCCGGTTTTCCTCCAGGCAGAGGCTGGTGGGCTTCCACAGCTCAAGCGAGTTATTGTGGTTGCCGGTGAGCAGATAGCTATGGAGCCCACACTCCAGGCAAGCATCGCGGCTATCTTTGGTGCTGAGGCACCACCGACTGTAACCGTGGTCGAACCGCCACCGCCTACAGAACCAGGAGCGCCGGTAACCGCTGAGATAGCCAACCTGATTGAGGAGGCTCAACGGCACTACAACCAGGCTCAGCAGTACCTCAAGGCAGGTGATTGGGCTGGCTACGGAAGAGAGCTGGATGCTCTGGAGGCGGTGCTGGACCGGCTGGCGGAACTCGTAACTGAAGAGTAAAGATAGCCATTGGTTCGATAATCTGGCTAAATGTATAATAAACTTGGTCCCTTTGACAAAGATAGGTCAGCCGTCTAAGGTGTTCATCGTTGAGTTGTGCCAATGTTAACGAGGACGCACAGATGAGGCGTTAGTTTATCCTATCCACCTCACCAATTTATCTAGGTTTTCCCTTGGGGACTTGTAGCGGCTTACGGGATTTTCCCAGTCGGGGTAACCTAAGGCAATTCCTATGATTACATTTTTGTTTTCCGGAATATTCAACAAGTCTTTGATTTCATCTTCATAAGCGGCAATCAAACCGATGGGACAGGTTGCCAATCCAAAACCATGGGCACTAAGCACCAAATATCCCAACGCTATCCCAATATCCACCATGCGTGCCTTTGAAAAGGAATCATCGAGACAGATAATGATGGCAACAGGCGCTCCATAAAAATTACAACTCCCTTCGTTGGTAAACTGCTTGAAGGGGACTCCTATTTGCTTGAGATATGGTTCCATAGACTCAGAGCTTGCAATCCCTCTCTGCCTGTAAGTTTCAGGAAGGGGTTTAACATTCCCTGGGCTACATGATATCTGTTTTTCTTTGTATGCCTTAATCAATTTTCTGCTCAGTCTCTCTTTCTCTTCACCAGTTACTACAATGAATTCCCACGGCTGGAGGTTAATTGCAGAGGGGGCATGAATTGTTAATCTTAAAATCTCTTCAATTGTTTCTTTGGGGATTGGGTCATGTTTATAAGCCCTTATACTTTTTCTCTCTCTAATCGCCTGCCAGAGTTCCATTGATTTCTCCTTTTTCAATTTGCTCTCTTCTGAAAAATACATTATATTTCTTATGACTGTCAATGTGGAACAGAGGACATTATTTACAAGTAGTATTTTTCTTGAGGTTCAACATTGTATAAATAAACAATCATTCGTCTGCGTCATCGTTCAACGAATAGAAGGAGCTATTGATAGATGATTCGAGCAAAATTATGGTTCCGCTGTGCGGTAGTGCATGACCCGGTTACCCCGATGGTGGTGCAACCTGCCCTTATTGGTTGGCAAGCGAAAAACAGACAAGTTGACCTTACAATTGAGAGAGCTTTCAACGGTGAAGAGTTGGTACGCAGGATGAAAGGTTGGGTGACAGTGGAGCCATCTAAGGTAATTGATATTGTGAGAGAATTTGGGAGGTTGAAGGTTTTAGATGATAAGGAATTAGTCATTGAAATGGAAGATTTGGGTAGTTTTAATGACCTACAGAAGGCTCTTTATGAGGCCTTGGGTAATGAAGTAAATGCTGAGTTGATCCAGAAAAAGTAGCTATTAGCAACGGAGGGGTTTTGAGCGCTTAGCTATAACCGAATAGGTGTTTGCATATGAACGATAACAAACGTTGCACACTCTGACGGTTTGTTGGGTGCTTAACAAAAGGGGCTTTTGTTATATCTGAAAACCTAGCTAGATTTTCCTCCCCCAACGGGCGGAAGGGAATTTCGCCAAATTGACAAATCATAGGCATTCGGTCAGCAGGGCTATTCCTATTTATCGGGGATGAAACGAGTAGTATAATTTGAATTCGGTCTTAATACTTTACGCCAGCTTACAGAGTCCTCAGTAGCTGCCTATCAAGGACACTTATTTATTTGCAAAGTTGGTAACTTTAGTGTATAATTGTTTCAATAGGTTTAGTTTAGGTTATTACAAGCTTCTTATAGTCCCCTCATATTTATATTAAGTATTGGATGGCCCGGACTCCAACTGAAATTCCGAAGAGAGGAGGTCATCCAATGAGTTTTCAGGACAAGTCGATCCAATGTTCCGATTGTGGAACTACCTTCACCTTCAGCGCTGGGGAACAAGAGTTCTTCCAATCTAAAGGCTTTACCAATGAGCCTAAGCGTTGTCCCTCATGCCGTCGAGCCAACAAAGCGCAGCGTTCCAGTAGCGGAAACTACAGCCACAGTTCCAAGTGGTAAATGCTTTTTGCCTTCTACGTACGCAGCTAATACTGGTTTGCTCTTGAAGACATACATGGGTCAGGAGTACCTGGCCTGTGTGTGTCACTAGAACAAGGATTACACAATTTAAAGAAGGGGGATACCAATATGAAAATTTATGTGGGTAACTTATCGTACGAGGTAACTGAACAAGACTTACGGCAAGAATTTGGGGCTTTTGGAGAGGTAGCTTCTGTAGACATTATTATAGACAAGTATAGCGGGCGACCCAAGGGATTCGGGTTTGTTGAAATGGCATCAAAGTCTGAGGCTGAGGCTGCCATCACCGGCCTTAACGGGAAAACACTAAAAGAGAGGACTATTATGGTCAATGAAGCTCGTCCTCGTACCGACAGCAGAAGCGGCGGCTCCCATGGTAACAGGAGAAGTGGCGGCTTCCGTGATAGTAGAAGTGGCGGATTTGGTGGAGGAAGACAGAGAAGATATTAGACTGCCCCATAACCCATCTCTACCTACGACAGCAAAATATATTCATAACTCCGAAGGACAATTGGCAAAGCCTGGATAGCCCCATTGCCGAGGAAAGGGGTCAATATGAATATCTATGTGGGCAACCTGTCTCTGGAAGTGACGGAGGAGGAACTGAGGCGAGAATTCATGGCTTTTGGAGAAGTGATATCTGTAATCATCATGAACGACAAGTATATTGGTAGTGGTCAGCTGCGCGGCTATGGCTTTGTTGAAATGGCTTCGAAGGCTGAAGGTGAAGCCGCAATTGCTGCCCTCAATGAAAAAACGCTGAGGCATATGATGATTAATGTTATTGAGGCCCTCCCTCTTTCAGATCACAAAGATAAGGGATTCCTATATAGCAGAAGACCAAGCCACTTCAGTGGAAGAGTCAGAGAAAGAAGATACTAAATCAGTTGAGTTGCCTGCCATGTTTTAGGAGCATGCAACTCTAAATTTTACTAAGGAGCCTTAATGAGTTTTGAAACCTTTAATTTTCATCCGAGCATAATGGCTGGTGTACGTGCGCTCGGTTATGTTAGACCCACACCAATCCAAATTCAATCCATCCCACCAATTATGCAGGGGCGGGATCTCATCGGTCTGGCCCAGACTGGAACCGGCAAGACCGCTGCTTTTGTGTTGCCAATTCTGCAGCGTCTGTTGCCAGGCCCACGGGATGACGTCCGAGCTCTCATAATCTCGCCTACCCGTGAGCTGGCGGAGCAAACATGTGAGACGACAAATGAATTGGGGAAACAGACTGGGCTCCGCAGTATTGCCATTTATGGTGGTGTCAATATGGATCAGCAGACCCGGAGACTACGCAGTGGGATTGAAATAATTTCTGGTTGTCCGGGCCGGCTGCTCGATCACCTATGGAAGGGGACGATTAATCTATCCCATCTGGAAGTTCTGGTGATCGATGAAGCGGACCGGATGTTCGATATGGGCTTTCTACCCAGCGTTAGAGGTATTTTGGAGTGTATAATACACAGCCGACAGACACTTCTTTTCTCGGCCACCATGCCTGGTGATATCCGGCGGCTGGTACAAGAAATCCTGCATGATCCGGTCACGGTGCAAATTGGTTGCACGGCACCAGCAGCCACGGTATCACACGCAATGTACCCGGTAAAGCAGCATCTCAAGACAGCTCTGCTGAAGGAGCTCTTGCGCAGTACAAAAACGGAGTCAGTACTCGTATTCACACGTACCAAGCACCGAACGGAGCGCGTTGCACAGCAACTGGCAAGAGCGGGCTTCAGAGCAACCTCACTGCAAGGTGATATGCCCCAGTACCGGCGCCAGTACGCGCTTGATGGCTTCCGTGCCGGTTCGGTTAAGATTCTGGTGGCGACTGATATTGCCGCCCGAGGCATTGATGTTCTGGATATTTCACACGTCGTTAACTACGACATGCCCGATAGTACGGATGCCTATACGCATCGCATCGGCCGCACCGGGCGAATTGGTAAAAACGGTGAGGCATTCACACTTGTGACCGGCGAAGACACCGCAATGGTGCGGGCACTTGAGCACCTTCTCAAAAAACCACTGAAGCGCCGCACGCTGCAAGGCTTTGATTACGCAAAGCTTGCGCCGGATAACGAAAACATCCGCTCTCCGCGTCAATCAGGACGGCGCGCAGTACGAAATGGGTGGGTAAAAGTAACTGTCACCTGAACAAGACTATGAATTATCGCCATGGCATAAGAAATATCGCTATTATCGCCCATGTAGACCATGGGAAGACTACCCTGGTAGACGCTATGCTCAAGCAGAGTAAGGTGTTCCGGGATAACCAGGTAGTCGGTGAGCTGATAATGGACAGTAATGCCCTCGAGCGTGAAAAAGGGATTACTATTATGTCCAAAAATACAGCCGTGCTCTATAAAGGGGTCAAAATCAATATCATCGATACGCCGGGGCATGCCGATTTCAGTGGAGAGGTAGAGCGCGTCATCAATATGGCTGACGGTTGTTTGCTTCTGGTGGACTCTGTGGAAGGCCCCATGCCCCAGACCAAGTTCGTACTACGCCAGGCTATGGCAAAGGGTCTGAAATCCATCGTAGTTATCAATAAAATAGACCGAGACAATTCACGGATAGCGGAGGTAGTTAGATTAACCCAGGACCTGTTCCTGGAATTAGCCACCAGTGCTGACCAGCTTGACTTCCAATTATTGTATGCCAGTGCCAGGGAAGGTATCGCCGTAACCGAACTGGGGATGAAAGGCAAGGATATCTTTCCTCTCCTTGATTGCATATTGGAAAAAGTTCCCCCGCCTCAAATTAAAAGCGGTTCGTTTCAAATGCTCGTTTCTAACCTGGACTATGACAGCCACAAGGGTGGAATAGCTATCGGTAGAATCTGGAGAGGCAAAATCGCTCCTCGCGATTCCGTAGCCGTTATAAGTTCTGATGGCACGGTAACCCACTATGAAATCGGTGAAGTGTTTACCTATCTCGGTCTCAAACGCATGAAGATAGAGGAAGCCGAGGCTGGCGACATAGTGGCGGTGACTGGTCTGGAAGAAGTCAGCATTGGCGATACCATTGCCAGTTTGGACCTGCCTGAAGCTCTACCACGTATAGAGATTGGCGAACCAACGATAGAGATGACCTTCGGAGTAAATACATCACCGTTCAGCGGCCATGAGGGGCGTTTTTGTACTACCCGCCAGTTGCGGGCACGGCTTCACAGGGAACTGGAAACTAATCTCAGTCTCCGCGTACAGGATACGGATAGTCCCGACACTTTTCTGGTAAAAGGCAGGGGAGAATTGCATCTGGCTATCCTGATTGAGACCATGCGCCGGGAGGGTTATGAATTTGAGGTATCCAAGCCAGAGGCTATCACCGAGATAGTTGACGGCAACCTTGTGGAACCCGTGGAGGCTCTTACTATTGATACCAAAGGTGAATATGTTGGGGTTCTAACCGAGATGCTGAGCAAGCGGCAGGCTCAGCTTACTGATATGCGCAATGATGGGCATGATAACATACGCTTAGAATTTCATATCCCCACAAAAGGACTTATTGGTTTTCGTAGTGCTTTTCTTACCGCTACCCGCGGTGACAGCATTATGAATACCATTTTTCTCGGCTATGAACCATGGCGGGGGAAAATCGTCACGACTCGTGGCGGCGTTCTTGTGGCATCGGAGCCGGGTATTGCTGTTACCTATGGCCTTAATAACGCTCAGGAGAGAGGCGACACCTTCATCGAACCGGGAACCCCAGTCTACGAAGGTATGATAGTGGGAATGCATGCACGGCTGCAGGACATACCCGTCAACGTATGCAAGGAAAAGAAGAAGACCAATATACGCTCATCTACTTCCGACATTGCCGTGAAGCTGACTCCTCCTATTATATTTAGCCTAGAGCAAGCCATTGATTTCATCAATAATGATGAGCTGGTAGAGGTTACTCCCGAGAATATCAGGCTGAGGAAGAAGTTATTGACTCATGCACAAAGGTTGAGGAACATCGCTTCTCTACGGCGAAGCATAAAGGTATAGGCCCTGGCTTATCAATGACATCTTTCAAATCGCAAAAACACGAAGCAGGCTTTGATGATTCTCAGAGGCAAGCCACGGTGCAGGCAGCTAGAATGGCAGGATTAGAAGACACTAAGATTCAGGTTATTGAGGAGCCAACCGCAGATGGCACGAAGCTGATAACCACGACTCGCGAGTGTGACAATACGCTGGGCGGTATTGACATGGACAACATGATCTTGGAGTACATATTCCAAAACGACAGTGGCTCACCCAAACTATCCGATCTATATCCAATCTTAGATGCTGACCAGCGATTACGTCTCTTCGGAAGAATTGAGGAAGCAAAGATATCAGCCTCTCGGGATGGTAAGGGGACAGTAAACCTTCGGCTTCCTGTTGGAGGAACCCGTTCAAAGCAGATTTCGATGCCGTTAGATAAAGAGCAATTGGCTGAGATTGTAGCGCCGATTATCACTGGCTATACAACAGAAGGAAACCATCAAAAAGGAGTCAGACCTGTCATCACTCGTGCCCTACTGAAAGCTGCTGGTGGTGAACCAAAAACCATCCCGCAGGTTGTCAAAGAAATAGAATGGTTGATCCTAGTTGGGGGACCTTGTAGGATGGAATGTATGCGCAGTATGTTAAAGGATGTGTTTAGAGAAAACGAGAAGATAGTTCACCAAGTTGACAGTGTAGATCCAATGGACAGGTTCTTTATGGAAGGTGTGGCACAAGGGTCAGCACTCTCCCAGACGAAGGGGATGGATATAACCACCAGCGTTTCTTGGACAGTAAGCATATTTTCTATGCTGGCTGGGGTAACTCCCGTTCTAGCCGCTGGCACTCCCTACAGCAGAGAGAAAGGTATCAATAGAGCTGTGCGCATACCTGTGCACGAAGGTTCCAATCAGTTATGGATACTGAGCCGGAAGGAATCACAGCCCGCGCTTGAATGGAGCATGCGTAACCACATAGTCAATGTTCCTCAGGATGGAGAACTTAAAGTAAACTTAGTCTGGAGCGAAGGTGGCGCTGAAGCTGATAAAGTAAGCGTTGAGGGGTGTGGACTTCCAGGTGTAATTCAGTTTCCGCAGATGAGCAACACGACAACTCTAGGCGCCAGCCTTGAGGGTGGACTCCGCTGGTATTTAGCGGTTGCCAAAGACCTTAGAAAGCTGGTGGCATTAGCAAGAGAGCCTCTGGTACGATGGTTAATACCACAAGTAGGTACTGTAACAGATGCAGAAAAGCTGACTGATGAAAGTCTCAGGCTTCACCTACCGCATTTTCAATAAGTTCAATTCGTGACGGCTTCCCCTTTTGGTCTAGCTCTACAGCGACCACATCAATGCGCCATAACGGGGGGAGGTTATTGTGGGTTTGCTGATAGTGGGAGGCAACAGCTCTTAATCTTTCTCTTTTAGCTGGTGTGATTGACTCTTCCGGGCTGCCGAACTCCAGGCTCCTTTTAGTCCTTACCTCAACAAAGACCAGGTAATCTTTATGCTGAGCTATGAGGTCAATCTCACCTTCAGGGCAGCGGTAGTTAGCTTCCCAGATACGGTAACCCCGTTTCCTGAGGAAATCCTTGGCCAGTTTTTCACCCAGAATACCGGTGTCTCTGCGCTTCATTTCTCCTTTATTGGTAACCTCACCCCTCGAAGAGTCTTCGACCTGTATCCCCCTTCCCTTAACAAATTACAAAGGGAAGGGGGTCAGGGGGATAGGTTCCCCAAAAATCCCTCCATTATCTCCCTAACTGGCTTAAATGACTGGCGATGGATGGGACACGCACCAAGCCTAAATAGACAGGCAAGGTGCTCCCTGGTGCCATAGCCCTTATGTTGAGCCAAGTTATAGCCGGGATAGATTCTATCAAAGGCTACCATTAGCTGGTCCCGGGCGACTTTGGCAATGATAGAGGCACAGGCTATGGAAAAGCATAAATTATCACCATCGGTTATTCCCTTTTGTGGTAGCTTGACCTCGGGAAGGCACATATAGTCTATGAGCAGGGATTGTGGCGGTGGTGAAAGCTGGTCTATGGCTAGTTTCATAGCCAGTCGTGTCGCTTTGATTATACCCTGGGCATCTATCAAGTAATGGGGAGCCAAGCCCACGCCTATGGAAATGGCTATCTCGTGGATACGGTGAAACAAAAGCTCTCGTCTGGCTGGACTCAACTGCTTACTATCTTTCACCTGGTCTAGCCAGGGGGCGTCTACATGATGGGGCAAAATGACGGCTGCGGCTACCACCGGGCCCGCTAGAGCACCACGACCAGCCTCATCAATGCCAGCAATGCGCTGGTAACCCTGTGCTTCAAGTATTTCTTCTTCAGCAAAGGACGGCATCTATTATCCCCCCACCCAGGACAACATCGCCCTGGTAGAATACTACCGATTGCCCGGGAGCAATCGCCTGCTGAGGCTGATGAAAGTTTATCTCGGCTATCTTATCTTTAAGATGGAGTCTGGCGGCTGCCTCTGGTGTCTTATAGCGAACCTTAGCCGTTATATTTATAGGTTCCCTCGGGGCTTTTCCCGATACCCAGCTTAGCTTACTGGCAATGAGAGCATTATGTAAAAGATGGTCTTTGGTGCCCACCACCAATCTGTTATTGGCGGCATCCAGTTTGAGCACATATAGCTGCTCATCTGAGGCAAGCCCTAGCCCTTGCTTTTGTCCCACAGTGTATCGAGCCAAACCGCCATGTTTCCCCAAGACCTTGCCCGTTATGTCAACTATGTCCCCTGGCTTGAGAAAGATATGCTCGGCTATAAATGACCGATAGTCATTATCGGGGATAAAGCAAACATCCTGGCTGTCATGCTTGCTACTGGCGGGCAAGCCCAACTCAGCAGCTAATTCCCTGACCTTCTCCTTGCTCAGCTCGTCCAAAGGCAATAGCAGGTGTTGAAGCTGCCTTTGCCCTAGAGTATAAAGGAAGTAGGACTGGTCTTTAGTTATGTCAACTGCTTTCAGCAAGCGGTAGCCATTCGGTGAGCGCTCTATTCTGGCATAATGACCGGTGGCTAGGTATTCTGCCCCCATTTCCAGCGCCTTTTCCAGGAGAAGACCAAATTTGATATGCTGGTTGCAGGCAATACACGGGTTTGGCGTCCGTCCCAGGCTATACTCCCGGCAGAAGTAGTCAATAACCAGGCGGTGAAATTCTCCCTCAAGGTTGAGCTTATAGAGGGGTATATCCAGAATCTGGCAGGTGTGCTCTAAATCTGATGTGGTGGGCGCTAGGCCAGGGTCTGGCCATAGCTGCATATAAATGCCGTTGACCTCATACCCAGCCTGTTTCAGCAGGGCAGCTGCCACTGAAGAATCTACCCCACCACTCATAGCTACCGCCACTCGCCTTTTGAGCATATTCTCGATTCAGTCTCCTCGACTTGAAAGCAGTTGGCTTACCCTTTGCCAGACAATCTCCGCTATTTTTCTTTTAGATTGGCTGCCATCTACTACCAGCCATCGCTGTGGCTCATCGGCAACCAGCTTGAGGTAGCCCTCCCGCACCCTCTGGTGAAAGGCTAGAGCCTCCCGCTCAAAGCGGTCTTGCCTTTTCGCACTCTTGCGGTCAAGCCCCTTCTCTGCCGGTATATCCAGCAGAACAGTCAGGTCAGGCTTCAATCCCTGAGTGGCAGCATTATTAGTAGCCTTGACCATTTCCAAATCCAGCCCTCGCCCATAGCCTTGGTAGGCAGTAGTAGAGTCGGCATAGCGGTCGCTGATAACCACCTTCCCGCCTTCCAGATTGGGTCGGATTACCTCGGTTACTAATTGGGCACGTGAGGCATTAAACAGCATCAGTTCGGTCAATGGCGGTATATCTATGCCTTGAGTCCACTTCAGCCAGTGACCAAGCTTCTTACCAAAGGGGGTACCACCGGGCTCATGGGTCAGCAGGGCGGGGATAGCTAACTGCGATAGTCTTCGGTATAGCTCTTTAGCCTGGACACTCTTCCCACTCCCCTCCCCTCCCTCAAAGGTGATAAATAGAGCCATAATTTATACCTTTTCTTTGTAAATCCCGATCCTTCTATTTGTTATACCAGGCTTAGGCAAATTGTGGGTTTATTTCAATGGCTTTATTAAGGGCATGCAGGGCTTCTTTATATTTATCAAGCCGGTAAAGAGCATCCCCCCTTTCAAGCCATTCGTCTGCTGTCATATCATTCTTCATTTGTCTCTTACTTAAAAATCCTCACCCGCCTATTAGGATCTTTGCCCAGGCTTTTTGAGGATAGGTCGTTTCGCTTGGCGAGCAGGTGCTGTAAGCGTCGAATATAGGCGCTCTGAGGGCTAAGTTCCACCGCTTCCCGCCCCCTCTTTACCTCGGTAACCGCCTCTTCTGCCTCACCGAGAGCGAGTTTAAACAAGTCTGCCTTGTCTGCGCCAGATGTAGGGTAGATAGCATCTAGTAGCTGCCTGATTTGAGCTGGTGTGTTGCTCTTGAGCACATAGATGGATAGGTCGGCTGTTTCGGCATCCCTGACCTTCTGCGGCTTCCGCCGATAGTAGCTCTTAGAGGTTATAAACAGGTTGGCATCATTTAAGCTATTGACTATATCCGGGCTCAATCGCATCTCTCTTGCCATCTGCTCCATCCGTCCTCGATTTACGCCGAAGAGATAAAGCTTAGGTAGATTGTTTCTCCTGACCTGCTGCTTAACCTTGGCAGTTTTTTGCGCCGTGGTCGCTGGCGCTTCCTTTCTGCTTCTGACCTCCCCTGTCTCGTCTAGCCAGCGAACCTCGGTGGCTACAGGTTGACCACGCAGGACAGCATCAACCGCTTCGCCGACATCAGGGTGGATGGCTACCTTGTCCCAGTCCTGGATTTCGACGACAATATCAAAGGTGGGCGGGGACATCCGCTCCAGTATGGACTTCTGGGTGCCCCTTCGCTTTGCCTCTTCATCACCCAGGGTTACCGTCTGAATACCACCGATGAGGTCGGCTAAGGTAGGATTCATCATCAGGTTTTCCAGAGTGTTACCGTGGGCAGTGCCCACAAGTTGAACCCCACGCTCAGCGATAGTCCGAGCTGCCTGAGCTTCAAGCTCGGTGCCTATTTCATCAATGACAATTACCTCAGGCATATGATTTTCCACCGCTTCAATCATTACTGCATGCTGCATGGTGGGGGTGGTTACCTGCATCCGCCGGGCGTGCCCAATGGCTGGGTGAGGAATATCACCATCGCCGGCAATCTCATTTGAGGTGTCTACGATGATGACCCGCTTATCCAGGTCGTCGGCTAGCACTCGAGCTACCTCGCGAAGCATGGTTGTTTTGCCTACCCCGGGGCGACCTAAAAGCAGGACACTTTTGCCTGATTGGATGAGGTCTTCAATAACCTTTATGGTGCCAAAGACGGCTCTGCCCACACGACAGGTCAGCCCAATAATACGTCCCTTGCGGTTGCGGATAGCCGAGATTCGGTGTAAGGTGCGCTCAATTCCAGCACGGTTATCATCCCCAAAGCTACTGACGCGAGAAGCTACGTAATCAATGTCCTGCTGGTCAACTTCCTTGGGGTTGAGAACCATTTCCCGCTGGGGAAAGCGGGCTTCCGGGGAGCGACCCAGGTCAAGGACTACTTCTAACAGTTCACTGATATCTTTTTGTTGGCATAGCGGCTGGCGAATGTGTGGTGGTAAAATGTCAGTCAGAGCATCTAGGTCATCGGTGATTACCTTTTGCAAAAATTCCCTCCAATAGCACCTGTGCTCATACTACAATCCCCTAGATGCCAGCAGTTCCTCAACAGGGATTTGCTTTATATCCAATCCGGGCATGGCCTCTCCCAGGTTCTTGGAGACCTCGGCGATGATTTTAGGGTCTTGAAAGTGAGTAGTAGCCTCAACTATAGCCTTGGCTCTAACCGCTGGGTTTGAAGATTTAAATATACCAGAGCCAACGAAGACGCCGTCAGCACCCAGTTGCATCATCAGGGCAGCGTCAGCCGGGGTAGCCACTCCGCCAGCGGCAAAGTTGACCACAGGTAGTTTCCCTGTTTTATGTATCTCAGCGACTAATTCAAAGGGGGCTCCCATTTCCTTTGCCAGTGTCATTAGCTCGTCCTGAGGCGTGTCTGCCAGTTTGCGGATGCCATCCATTACTGCCCGCATATGTCTGACCGCCTCTACAATATTACCGGTGCCGGCTTCGCCTTTGGTTCTAATCATAGCCGCCCCCTCCCCAATGCGCCGCAGTGCCTCACCCAAATCTCGGCAGCCACAGACGAAGGGAAGCTTAAAGTCATGCTTCCAGATATGGTGTGCTTCATCAGCCGGGGTAAGCACTTCAGACTCATCTATGAAATCTACACCCAGAGCCTCAAGGGCTTGAGCCTCCACGAAGTGCCCTATGCGACACTTAGCCATTATCGGTATAGAAACCGTCTCCATAATGGCTTCAATAATCGTTGGGTCAGCCATACGGGCTACACCGCCAGCAGCTCTGATATCGGCTGGCACTCTCTCCAGTGCCATCACCGCACAGGCACCTGCCTCCTGGGCAATCTTGGCTTGCTCGGCGTTGACCACATCCATAATCACCCTGCCCTTTAGCCTTTGAGCCAGCCCAGTTTTAACCTCCCATGTGCCGGTTTCCATATCCTTCTCCTTACCCCACGGCAAAACTCGTGACTTTTTATAGATATATTCTACTATTGTTTAAGTAGTTTATCAACCTCCAACCGTTGTGGGCGATCTAAACGGACCGGAGGAAACCCCAGAAAGCTTGATTGGGCCTGTGCCATGTGCAGTAAGGGTCTGGCCTTTAAGCAACTCGTATTTAGCCGGAAGAGCAGAGTGTGGATAGGCTGGATAGAGGGTTACAACCAGCCTGTGTAGCTGCTTGCCCCAGCCATTGCATTTACTTTGGGGATATAAAAGAAATTACTGAGAGATTGGGAGAGAGAAAGCTACTGCCGCATAAAAATAGTCATGTTATTGGAGGCCTGCAACAGACACTGACTCAAATACAGCCAGCGGTCAGATTCGAACTGACGACCGGCGGTTTACGAAACCGCTGCTCTCCCTCTGAGCTACGCTGGCTTTATCTAAGTATAGCACAAAATCGATTGGCTGATAAAAACCTCATGTTCTATAATGGATAACGCTAATAACTAATCTAGGACTGTGGAGGTGAAAGATGGCCATTGCTGCATGTGGCATTGCCTGTGAAGTCTGCGCCCTCTATGACCAGAAGAAGTGTCCTGGCTGTATTCCCGGGACTGATGAGGAGGCCCCTGCCAAACTGAAAGCACTAACGGAAATGGGGTTTCCCTGCCCCGTTCTGAAGTGTGCTATTAATAGCCGGGTAGCCTATTGCCTGAGCTGCGATAAATTCCCCTGTGACATTCACTATCAGGGGATACCGTATAGCAAGGTACTGCTTGACATCTTTAAGAAGATGTTAAACAGGTGAACTTGGTTATATTTTCCCCAGCAATATTTTAACGAAGGGGAATAGACCGAAAAAGAGAATAAAAAGGGCACAGCCAACCGCAGCCGCCACCAGGTTTATCCCAGCAACCTCAGGCCCAAACTGCCATAAAACACTATCTAACAGGCTGCCCAAAAAGCCACCCGCCCAGCCCAAGCCTATAGTCCTGAGCCGCCCGGTAGGCACAACTACGGGTACCAGCTTATTGCCAACAAGCCTGAGTATAATGGCAATTGCCAGTAAAATAAAAAAGCCAGCTACACTCACTCTAACCCCAAGCTAGTTTAACAACTCAGCGCCCTATGTCAAATTGTTGACGCTCAGATAGGGTTATGGTAGTATAAGAAGCTATGAAGATAGAGGAAGAGCTGGTCAAGCTTTCAGCCGAAAAAGATATGCTACTAACCATTGGTGTTTTTGACGGCGTTCACCTTGGTCATAGATACCTGATTTCCCAATTAAAGGAGCTCGCTAGGCAACAGAATTTGGTTAGTGGAGTGGTAACCTTTCGCCAGCATCCCCAGGAGGTATTGTCACCTCAAACTAAGCTACCATTCTTGACCGACTTTGCCCAAAGAACAAACCTTCTCAAGAATGAAGGCGTTGAGGCTATTATTACCTTGTCCTTTACCCCTGAGTTAGCCCAGCTCAGCGCTCGGCAATTCATTGCTCTACTGAAGAAATACCTTGGAATGCGCGGAGTGGTAATTGGACCTGACTTTGCCTTAGGTCGAAACAGAGAAGGCAATACCAATACCCTGCGCCGACTGGGACGAGAAATGGGCTTCAGTGTAACCGCAGTGCCTCCGATAGTAATAGATGGTGAGGTGGTAAGTAGCACAGCTATCAGGAATGCTCTAGCTGAAGGAGATATGAAACGGGTGCAGAAACTGGTGGG